>Ga0222715_10000022_pt1 | contig 193316 bp, 174 predicted proteins | sample C33_9DmetaG_FD_165056 | JGI IMG/M metagenome (GOLD analysis project Ga0222715, IMG submission 165056) | Estuarine water microbial communities from San Francisco Bay, California, United States - C33_9D | ecosystem: Environmental > Aquatic > Marine > Unclassified | place: USA: California...
GAACTTCAATATCAGGAGACTGAAAGGCAAAAAAGATTGCCATTGCATCATCAATGCCGGGATCGGTATCAAGGATAATTTTATGCTGAGCCATGATTGTGCACCTTTATTTCTATTATGATGATGGTTGTTGTGCTAAAAACGCTTCTACTTCAGCGTATTGTGGGATAGATTGAGCTGCACCTGCTTTAGTCACTGCAAGGGCAGACGCTGCACACGCAAAGCGTAAGGCGGATTTAGCTTGGTGATGTTGGTGATAATGCGCAATGAAATAACCAATAAACGTATCACCAGCAGCTGTCGTGTCAACAGCATCAACGACAAAGGCGGCTACATTGATATCTGGTGTATTATCAGCTTGTTTGCAGATGAGTTTCGCTCCTTTTTTACCCTGAGTGATAATCACTTCCGCATGGGCAAAATGGGTATGGAAAAATGCTTCAATATCGGCCATTTCTGTACATTCAGATAATTCAGCAGCTTCTACTTCGTTGACTATTAACAAATCGATATGGGCAAAGTTTAAGGTTTTAATATCTTGAGTCATCGGTGCAGGGTTAAATGCAACGTTGAGGCCTTTAGCTTTAGCTTGTGCGAGTACTTCAGCAGTGCCAGATGTCTCATTTTGTAATAAGACCCAATCTTTGGGGCTTGAGTCTGTCAGTGCATTACTGATGTCTTGTGTGCTAATTTCACGATTAGCCCCACCGAATAAAAATATCGCATTTTCACCACTCGGCGTGACTTGAATAATAGCATGCCCAGAAGGGGTGTCGGTGCAACGGATAAAACGTCCATTGATACCTTGTTTGATCATTGCTTGTTTGAAATGCACGTCATTTTCATTGATACAGCCAACGTGTAATACATCGACACCAGCATTAGCGAGAGCGATCGACTGATTTGCGCCTTTGCCACCTAAAAGGATTTGGTAAGCGTTGGTATCTAGAGTTTCGCCAGGTTGTACGAAATGATCGACTTGATAAACGTGGTCGATATTAATCGAACCAAAATTAATAACTGCCATGCGATGTTTCCGTATGTTATTAGTATAGTTGGAAGTAAAAAAGTGGAATTGTCATTACAATCAAAGTAAGGAATGTCGCCCAAGATGCCGCAGTCCATATTCGCCCAGAACGCCGAAATGTTCAGGGCGGAAGTATCATCACTACCGTAGGTTTCTCAATACGGGTTGAGCTTACGCAATAGTAGTGGAATCAACCTCCTAAGGTTAAAGCATCGGCCAGGGACATGTATGAACACGCCAACATCCCAGGTGACTTAAAATAGGATAACAAAACTAAGGATGATGTACAGAGGTTTTACGTAAATATATTTGCTGACAATAAGGAAAACGGGCACGTTATTTGATAATATTTACTTCATCAAATCCCAAGAGAATGAATAATGAGTAATACCCCAGACTTTTTGACAACGACCGATTTACTCGCCAAGTATGATGTACTCATTGATGGCGCTGAAGTGCACGGAATTATCTGCGGCATGTTATGTGGCGGGATGACATTGGATAACCAGGATTGGATCGCAGTCTTGACGGATGTTGCTAATAACTCTGCGCCGTTCTCGCCTGAATTAGTCATGCATTTACGTGCCTTGTACGACAGTACTGTTACACAATTAACCGATGTGGATTTCGGTTTGGTCATGTGTATCCCTGATACAGATGCAACACTTAGCGATCAAGGTCAGGGGCTGATTTTATGGGTCCAAGGCTTTATGCTTGGTTTTGGCTTGCATCAGCCATCTTTGGACAGCCGTTCAGACGATGTCAAAGAAGGGATCCAAGATTTTTCTGAAATAGCGCGTATGGAAAGTATCGAAGACGAAGATGAAGACACGCAAGCGCAATTATTAATTTTGATTGAACATGTTCGTGTGATTGCGATGAGTTGTTTTAATGAGTGTCAGCCTGCGCGTAAAGCCATGCCGATTGAAACTGATCCAACGGTACACTAATCACATAAAACTAATCAGATGAAGAGTGAACTATGACTAAGATTGCGTTATCAGAATATCAAACTCGCCGCGCTGCAATACTTTCGCAGATGCTGCCTAATAGCGCCTGTGTAGTTGGCTCAGCTCAATCAGTAACACGTAGTAACGATACTGAATATGTCTTTCGCCAAGATAGTTATTTTTGGTATTTAACTGGATTTGATGAGCCTAATAGTACATTGATTTTACTCAAGGATACGTTAGGTCAGACACGCCAAGTCATTTGTTGCCAACCCAAAGATACACAAGCTGAAATATGGCATGGTCGTCGTCTAGGCTGTGATGCTGCAGTGGCAACCTTAGGAGTGGATGAAGCATTTTCTAGTGATACCTTAGCCCAGACCTTATTCTCACTTTTTTCTGGGGTTGATATGGTATACAGTTTGTTTACACAGCCAATACAAGTGCAAATAGATAAATGTATCTTGGAGTTAAAGAGTGTGCCAAAGCAAGGCGAGATACCACCTACGCAAAAAATCGATTGCCAGGGTTGGCTCGACGCGATGCGTCTGATTAAATCGCCGGCAGAAATCGCTATTATGGCCGAAGTTGCCACCATATCGGCACAGGCACACAGTGTCGCGATGCAAGTTTGTCGACCAAACATGAACGAATACCAATTAGAAGCGCATATTCAATTTGAATTTGCTCAGCGTGGTGCGCGTCAACCAGCCTATACAAGCATTGTTGGTGGCGGGGATAACGCGTGTATTTTACATTATACTCAAAACAACCAAGTGTTAAATGCAGGGGAGCTGGTGTTAATTGATGCCGGTGGCGAACTGGAGGGTTATGCGGCGGATATCACTCGGACATTTCCTGTCAATGGGAGGTTTTCTGAAGACCAAGCTGCACTCTATCAAATAGTCCTAGATGCACAAATGGCTGCGATTGAACTGTTACAGCCGAATTCTTTAATCGCCGATGCTAACCAAGTCGTGATTGAAATCATTACTCAGGGCTTGATTGACCTAGGCGTTCTGTCTGGGAGTCTTAAAGATAATATTGATAATTTAACCTATCGCCAATATTTCATGCATGGCTTAGGTCATTATCTAGGATTGGATGTGCATGATGTGGGCGCTTATAGCATTGCTGGGAAAGCATGTCCGTTACAACCCGGCACGCTGATGACTGTTGAGCCTGGAGTTTATATTGCACCTGGTAGCCCTTGTCCAGCTCGCTTCCACGGGATTGGTATTCGCATTGAAGACAATATCGTGATTACCTCATCAGGGAACCGCGTATTGACTGATAAAGTACCAAAAACGATAGCAGCGATTGAAGCATTGATGGCGCAATCCTAAATGACGACTTTGCAAACTGATATCGTTGTGGTGGGCGGCGGCGTAGTGGGCGCATTATTATGCCAAGCCTTGTTGCATGCTCAGTTAGGGTTACATGTGACGCTTGTAACTAACAGTGCGGCTGATACGCCAGTCTACGGCGATGATATTCGCGCGCTAGCATTGAGCCATCATACCTTGTCGCAACTTGCAGCCATGGGGCTCGATACCGATTTTATCAAAAGTCATATAGAGCAAATACATATTAGCGATCGCGGTAATATCGGGCAAACGCGTTTGTCAGCCCATGAACAAGGGGTCGAAGCTTTAGGTTATGTCACCCAAATTAGTGTATTGGAGCAAGTAATCAATCATGCGTTACACACTAGCGCTACTGACGGGGATGGCGAGTTATTTACCCTAGTAGAGCAAGCTCAATGTATCGATATAGATACTCAAAATACTGCTGCCAAGTACTGTTTGCTGGATAATGGCATGCGCATACAAGCGCGCGCGATTATCCTTGCGGATGGACAAGTATCGCGTTTAAAAAATACTATCGGCATTGCCAGTAACGTAACCGATTATGGTCAATATGGCGTGGTCGCCATGGTCGGTATAGATCGCTTAGGGCCTGAGCGTTATCAGCAACCATTAACTGCATTTGAGCGATTTACCGAGCACGGGCCGTTGGCATTACTGCCTATGTCGCTTGCACCTAAGCTCGACGCACAGAGCAGCGACTCAAATAAGAGTGATGCTCATGACATGCGAATGCATTCGCAGATAAAGCAATATTATTCGTTGGTTTGGTGTACCAATCAGTCTCGTGCCACAGCATTGCAGGGATTGTCTAATGAGGATTTTTTACAAGCATTACAAGATGAATTCGGTGATCGAGCTGGACGTTTTGCTAGTGTGTCGACGCGCCAGTCGTTCCCCCTAAAATTAACGCGCCATGATGATACTCACTCACCGGTGTTATGTATTGGTAATGCTGCTCAAGCTTTACACCCGATTGCTGGTCAAGGGTTTAATTTAGCAGTAAGAGACATTGCGGGTGTTGTCGCCTCGATATCGACATTATCCGAACGTTCGCATTTGGGTAATTACACAAATTGGCAAGCAATTAGAGCCAGTCGTGCGAGCGATCGTAATACTATAGTTTCAACAACAAATACCTTGTTATATGGCTTTTCTAACAATCATTGTCTATTATCATATGCACGTGCGAAAGGATTAACCGCGTTGCATCTGGCTAAACCAATAAAAAAACGTTTAGCAAAAATGGCAATGGGTTATCGATAAACTTTAATTATGACTAAGCTAGTCGATATAATGATTACGACTAAATTCAAGGATGATATTGTATGTATGAAAGTCACTATGGGTTAAATGCCAAACCTTTCCAGTTGACACCAGACCCAAAGTTTTTCTTCGCGAGCAAATGGCACAAACGCGCATTATCTTACTTACAATATGGACTATCACAAGGTGAAGGCTTTATTGTGATTACGGGAGATATAGGTACCGGTAAAACCACTCTCGCCAATAGCTTACTCGCCAATATTGAAACGGATATTGTGGCCGCACAAATTGTGACGCCTAAGTTATCTCCCGACGAAATCGTTAAAATGGTCGCAGCTAAATTTAGCATCGATATCCAAAATAAATCCAAAACTGAAATTTTAAAAGCCCTTGAAGATTATTTGTATTCACTTTCAAAAAAAGGCTTACGAGCATTACTATTAGTCGATGAAGCGCAGAACTTACCTTTAGAAACCATTGAAGAGTTGCGTATGCTGTCTAATTTCCAGCAAGATGGAAAGCCGCTACTACAAAGTTTTCTATTAGGCCAGGAAGAGCTGCAGCCCATTTTACGCGCGCCGAATATGGAGCAATTTCGTCAACGCATAGTAGCATCATGTCATTTATCTCCGTTAACCATGGATGAGTGCGGTGAATATATTGAATATCGAATGCGCAATGCAGGTTGGGAAGGTGAATCGTTATTTAGTGATGGCGCTAAAACCGAAATATTCCAATTTACCAAAGGCATACCACGCAAAATCAACACCTTTATGGATCGTGTATTGTTGTTTGGTTTTTTAGAAAATCTCAATGGCATTACCAGTGAGCATATCGGCAAAGTGGTTGCAGAAGTCTCCAAAGAAATGTTTACACCTGAAGAAATGGTTTCGCATGTCGAAACCTCTGTGCTGACAGAACCATCAAATACGAAATCAAGTCCGCCAACTAAAGCTGAAGAGTGTGCCCCGACCAAGCATTCTTCGGCAATGAAAGACGGCACAGCGGTTACCTCTGACTCCAGTTCAGCGCCGCTGATTACCCAAGAAAGCTTCATTGATACCAAAATGTTAACAGATAAACCGCTAACCTCTGAAGAACGTAAAGCATTACTCGAACAAGAGGTCGATTATTACAAGACCATGTTAAACGAGTTAGTCGATGCGTTAGATGATGCGATTACCCACAAAGTAAAGTTGACGCAATACATTGATAAGTTATTGAAGAAAAAATATAAAACGTACGTAAGATTAAAAGAAGAAGACGAGTAATCGCCTTCTTCATTCTTTTTAAGTCGGAGGGGAGGTCTATTTGGGGGCTGAGCCAATTTGATATCGAATCGATACCGTAATACGCTTATCAGTAAAATCTTCATTTCGTATACTATTAAAACCAGGCAAAAAACCCGTTCTAGCGATATTACTTAATTTTAATGATAATACTAAGTCAAGAGCAAATTCGCGTTCAAATGCGATGTCGGTTCGTTTAGTCGTACCTTCTCCAGTTTCGCTATCGAGAGTATACGATTGCATATCAGCACGCGAATGAGAAAGATTCAGTGAGCTATAGACACCAATTTGATAAGCAACACCCGCTGTCAGGGATTGAGTATCTAAGCGTGTATTGATATTCACATCGCCTTCGTTAAGATCTTGGTTGTCGTAAGCATTTAAACTGAAGGTTAATTTGCGTCTTTGATAGCTGGCATTGAGATAATTTTGTTTACGCAGCACAATATTATCGCCTATCGCAAAATTAGGTTGTTGAAAATCAATGAATGATTCGCCTACATCCAATTGATAATCTAACGTGTCAGGTAAAAAGCAATCGCCTAGATTAACTGCACCAACAGAACATACTAATGAGGTTGTCGTATTCCCATCGATAAAAAGTTGTGCGTTGGACGACACTGCTTCACTGCGCCCTGCTTCAATTCGAATAGCACGATTATTAAATGATAAACTCACATCATTGGAACGACCATAGTAACGTTTAGATGCGCTTGCTGATAATGCGGTTCGAGGCGAAAATGCCCAATTAATTGTCCCGCTGACAAAGGCATCGCTGTCGTTAGCTGACGATGATGGCTTGTTATAATAAATAGCGAGAGAACGATTGTAAGACGGGGAATAACTCAAACCCACGCCAACAGAGCGAAATTCTCTATCGTTACTTTGCGTTAATAACTCATTACTCAAATTATTTGATTCATCTTGTGCCGTAACACTAAGACCTAAATCACCATAGAGCTTAAAGCCTGCGTTAGCTTGAATAAATTCACTAGTAAACGCACCGCCGCTAAACTGGTCTGTTTTACTTTTACTGTAATTGATTGACCAGTTGTAAAAATTAAAGTCATTGCCACTATACAAATTAACCGAGAGTTGATTGGAGTCGGTTTCCCGCGAGTTACCAACAATCTCTGAACTGGTTTTAATCGAAGAACGGCTCAACGATGCTTGGCCGCCAAAGTATTCACCTCGAATAATGTTAGAAGTTAAACCAAACCTAGTGCGCTGAACTTTATCCAGCTCGTCTTCTTGCAGCAAGAAATCATCAATTAAAAATTGATTGGGATTAAATGAGTTATAGTTTTGCGAGTAATCCGCAGTCGCAATCAGTAATCGCTCTACAATCGTTAATTGCGACTGAACTGTATATTCAGTGAAGTTACGTGTCAATGAAGGGGTGTCGTTATTAAAACTAGAACGTTGCTGTACATGAGATGCAGAGGCTCTCAATTGTGCTTTTTTGGCCGCATATTGCAGAGCTACAGTAGGAACAACTTCTAAGGTGTTAACTTTGACATCATCCGAGGTATCAAAGCTATATTGTTGTTGTACCCAACTTGCATCAAGTACAGTATCAACCGTTACCTTTCCTGCATCAACGCTTAATGGTGCCAGTCCTGTTAAAATGGCTAATGTGATGATCGACTTCTGCATCAGTACTGCTCCGTGTCTTTAATCTTGTTCTGAACCGTAGTAGTAGCCATAGTAGCCGGTATCGTCAGAATTAGAATTAGTAGATTTGTTCACGACAAATCCGATCGCCATTTCCGGGTTTAAACGAGCAACAGCTTTTTGGATATCATTGAGTTTACTTTTACCCTCCTCAACTACCATTACCGCTTGTCCTGCAAAACCTGCCAAAACCGCTGATTCATTGATCCCAAGCATAGGTGGGGAATCAATAATGACAACGCGGTCAGCATAGCGTGACGAGAATTCTCTGATTGTCTCTTCCATTTTTTTACTGGCGAGTAATTCAGTTGATAAATGATGTGAACGTCCCGCTGGAATAATTTTTAATTTATCGATGTTAGTTTGATACAACACTTCAGAGATATCATTTACTTCACCAATCAAGTATTCCATTAAGCCCGTTTCAGCTTTAACATTTAAAGTTCGCAATACATTGGGCTTTAACACATCGGCATCAACTAATAACACGGTTTTATCTTGTTCGGCTGCAATTGACAGGGCTAAGTTAACCGCAGTAAAGGTTTTGCCTTCCGACGGTCGCGCGCTGGTCACCATGATAATGTTGGCTCGGTCAATGGTCGAGGATAACAAACCAAACGCATTTTTGAGTAATTTGCGTTTAATTTCTCGATATTCTTCATTGATACGCGAGCGGGTTGCATTAATGGATACAAAACCTTTCTGTTCGAGTTCAACAAGATTAATCGCGATGTTGCCATCCACTGCGTGAACCGGAGCATTGTCTTTTTCTGCAGCGAGTTTGGCTTCCATTTGCCTTTGAAGGGCTTTTTCTATTGTGTTATCCATTATAAAACTCTCTGAACAATGTTGATATTAAGTACTTCTGCGCCCATCAACAGCATATATAAGAATATAATGAGTCCTGATGAGGCTGAGAAAATTAATATTTTCAATCGGTTTTGTTTATTAATATTAGTGATATCTAAATGCGTGACCGAGCCCAATATTGGATAACTTGTCAATATACTCAACTGCTGAGCGCGCACTAATACCGGAGACAGTTGGCTGATTAAGAATGCAATTCCGATGCCCGCAGCAAACCCTAAAATCAACACCATCGAGTAAAACAACAAACGTTTTGGACCACTTGGTTCAGTAGGTACTAACGGTGGTTCAATAATTCTAAATTGCAGCTCTTCAGAAGATACATCTGCACGTCTTGATAGCTCTGCCGATTCACGACGATTAAGCAGCTCTTCATATTTTTGCTGCATAATGCCGTAATCACGGTTCAATGCAGAGGACTCAGCTTCAACTTGTGGTACTAAATCAATTTTACTGCGTAAAACTAAAATCTTAGATTCAAAATCTTTGGCGCGAACCAGTAAGGAAGCTATCGTACTTTCCAAGCGCGAAATTTCTAATTTAATTTCTTGGGTCAATAGATTCATTGCGGTACTTTCGTTGGTATCTTGATTAAGTAACGATGAAATTTCTTTTTTACGAGCTTCTTTTAAGCTGTTTAATAGCGCTTTGGTTTCAATCACATCAGGATGGATTTCGGTAAAGCGCAATAACAACTCATCTAAGCGCGTTTCTAGAGTCTGTATCCTAGTATCAAACCGCGTTTGAATACGGACATTATCCGGATCATTGCCTTGGGGCTTTAATTGGCTCTTTAACGAATTAACTTGTTGTTGAGTTTCGCGGATCTGTAGCTGAGTCATTTCTAAATCAGCAGTGTGTTGCTTTAAGTTTTCATAAAACGACCCTTGCTGCGGTAAGATATCGGCATATTGACGTTTAAAGTCAGCCAAACGCTGTTCAGACTCTAACAATCGTGTTTCGTACTCAGCAATCTGCTCATCTAAGAAGCGGTTTGCCGTGTCGGTATCTCGACGGTTATTGCCTAAAGATCCTTCCACAAACAAGTCTAGTGTTTCTTGCACCACGGTACGCGACATTTCTGCGCTTTTGTGATTATAAGAAATGGTATAAATATTGTCTCGGCCGGTGGATTTTAATTCAATATCATCACTAAGTTCACTGATTAACTTGGTGTAATCTTCGTCAGTGTTCGTGGTTAAATCGAGATCAGATTGGCGTGCGATTTCTTCAACATTCGATCGACTCAATAATGTCTTAGCCATCATTTCGATTTCTTGTTGAGGATTTGTTTGTATGGTTAATCCACGCAATAGCGGTTTTAAAATTGATCGGCTATCGACATAAACCACGGCTTTAGATTCGTAAACGTCGGGTAATGCTGCGACGTACACGAAACCAATCGGACAAATCAGCCAAGTACAAATGATGACAAAGCGTTTTTTAATCCATATCCCACGAACATAATCGAGTAATAAATTGATCGTTTGTTGCATATCTTGCATAGTTAAAATCCATTTTTTTGAGTTGAGTATTGTGTCACTTTATGAAGTGATTCAGTCCTAGAACCAAGCTTCAGGGATGATCACAATATCACCTGGCAACATATCAATATTTTTGCCGATATCTCCGTCTTTGATGAGGGTTTCGATATTTAGTGCATATGATTTTTGTTCGCCATTAACCACTCGAACGAGTACTGCGCTATTGCCATTTGCAAACTCAGTTAATCCACCAACAGCGATCATCAGGTCAAGCAAAGTCATATTTTGCGTATAGCTAATAGCACTTGGATTAGTGGCTTCACCGATTACGCGAACTTGTTCAGATAATGGTCCAGAGAAGTTGTTAACACTAACTGTTACACGAGGGTTGTTGATGTATTTAGATAACTCGCTTTCGATTTCTCTGGCGAGCATAGTAGGGGTTTTACCCGACACATCTAAATCTTCAACTAGGGATGTTGTTACTTTGCCATCTGGACGTACGATGAAAGACCCAGATATTTCTGGATTTCGCCATACAAAGATAGATAAATTATCACCCGGACCCACTAAATATTGGTAGTTATTAACATTAGTGGTGAGTGATGTACGAACCTCTGCCGTTGGCAAAGTTTGCGTTGCGCAGCCGGACAAAAAAACAGTGATAAGTGCTGCTGCACCTACCCAAATACGTGAAATTTCCATGTGTTAATCCTTTATTCACTTTTTACAAATTTGGTCGATATAACTTTTATCGGTCAGTTACCCAATGACTATAGACAATAATCTGATTATTTCGCTACCGATTTGTTAAACAATAGCATAATATAAAAAAAACAAGATATAAATAGTTAACTCACTCAAGGAAGAGTAGATGGCCACTAACCAAAATTCTAGGAATAAGCGCTTAAGTTCGTTAATCATAGCCGAGTCGCTTTTAATCTCCTATATCCTATACGTTGCGTTTTATGTGGTGCAACTTGCTGATCCCGTTGCGCCGAGTTTTGTTGTATCGTACTTCCCATTCCTTTTGTTCTTCGCATTTTTAATTGTTATGAGCTCACTAGCTGTTGGCTTATACGAACCTAAATTACGTGAAACCTTCCGCGGCATTATAAGACGGATATTTGTCGCACATGGCTTAGCTTTTTTTGCGATGGTCGTGTTTTCCAGTATATTCTTTCGCGATATTTTTATTCATGCTTATTATTTTGTTGCGAGTATCGGTTTGACCATTACTTGTATTTCCATCTTTCGCAATGTCGTTATACGCTTTGGCGCATTGGGCTTAGTTAAGACTCGAATTGTCGTATTAGGCGCTGGAGAAAGAGCCTCTATTATCGAAAAGAAAATGCGCAGGGCGTCAGACCGTCGCGGTTTTGATTTGTTAGGTTTTATCCCTGTGCCGGGTGATGACGTGGAGTGCGGTATTCAAAATGAACCGATCCTCAATATCAATATTGATGATTCCTTTAAATCTTTTATTATAGAAAATGACATTGATGAAGTCGTCATCGCTGCCGATCAACGTCGAGGAACACTGCCAATTGAAGTGTTATTTGATTGCCGTTTGCAAGGTACGCAAATTACTGACTTGTTGGATTTTATGGAACGTGAAACTGGGCAAATCGTTGTCAATTTAATGTATCCAAGTTGGCTTATTTATTCTAAAGGGTTTGTGTCGCAAAATTATATAAGACAAATCGGTGATTTTGGTCTAAATTTAGTTCTAGCAACGTTTGTCCTGTTATTTGTCTGGCCATTTATGTTATTGACCGCATTGGTTATTTATTTGGATGACGGACGTAAGACTGGCGCATCAGTGTTTTATAAACAAGTGCGAGTCGGTAAAGATGGCGAACCGTTTTCGATATATAAATTTCGCAGCATGGGCATTGATGCTGAAAAAAACGGAGCGCAGTGGGCCGACAAAAATGATGTGCGTGTCACGCGCGTCGGCGGATTTATTCGTAAATATCGGTTAGACGAGTTACCTCAGTTATACAACATTTTTCGTGGTGATATGTCATTTGTCGGACCGCGTCCAGAGCGACCTGAATTTGTAGATAAATTAGTACATGAGGTACCATTTTATTCACAGCGACATAATGTTAAACCCGGATTGGCGGGTTGGGCCCAACTTAACTATCCTTACGGGGCAAGTGTTGAAGATGCGATGGAAAAGCTCAAATATGATTTGTATTACGTCAAGCATCAAAGCTTTTTACTCGACATTTTAGTATTAGTAAGAACCGTAGAAGTCGTCTTATTCGGTAAAGGCCAGTAGTGTAGGCCAAGGCCGATAGTGTAACCGATAGTGTAACGGATTTATTTGACAACTCTCGACTGGAGAAACCTCAGTGCAATGGAATGCAATGACAGTAGACGTGGAAGATTACTTTCACGTTTCTGCGTTTGAAAACTCAATATCCCCTGATAAATGGGATCAAATTTCACCTCGTGTGGGCCATAATACCCACAAATTAATTGATATTTTTAATGAAAAAAATATCAAAGCGACTTTCTTTACTCTCGGTTGGGTTGCAAAGCATTGTCCTGATGTAATTAAACGTATCGTTGATGATGGGCATGAGTTAGCTAGTCATGGTAGTAATCACCGTCGTGCGACTATTATGACACCTGAAGAGTTTCGCGCGGATGTTGCTGAATCCAAAGATCGGCTGGAGCAAATCGCTGGAACAGCTATTCACGGTTATCGCGCACCGAGCTTTTCGATTGATACCACAAACGAGTGGGTATACGACATTCTCAGTGATTTAAAATTTCAATATTCGTCTAGCACATACCCGATTGTGCATGATTTATATGGTGTCCCTGAGTGGCCTCGTTTTGCTTTTGAGCATCATTCAGGGGTATTAGAGATCCCTATTCCTACTTTGTCGAAACAAGGTAAAAACCTTGGTATTGGTGGGGGAGGCTATTTTAGATTGTTCCCTTATTGGTTATCTAAGCGCCGAATTCAAACCTATTTAAGTCAGGAACAACAGCCTTATAGTTTCTATTTCCATCCATGGGAGATCGATCCTGATCAACCTCGCATCAATGATGCACCGTTTAAGTCCAAATTTAGACATTATGTGAATTTGTCGCGGATGCAAAATAAACTGGAACACCTTATTGATGATTTTAATTGGACGAGCATGCAAGAGGCATACAAACCGTTATTAGAGGGGCGTAAATGAGAGCGTTGACAGCCATTGTAAATGTTCAATATCCTAATTTTTTATTAAGCCTTTCAGCACTCATCATAGGTTGGTTTTTTTTCAGTTTCCAAGGATTAGTGTCGGCGTTTGATATTTGGTATATATCTGAAATATTTCAACACTGCTTTTTTGTGATCCCCGGTGCCTTGTATTTGATTTATTTGCAGCGCCAAGCATTAGCTGGGTATGCAATTACCCCTAGTTATTGGGCTATTCCCTTTATTTTAGGACAAATCGTTGTTTATGTTGTCGGCGTGGCGGGTGATATTCAGCTATTGATGCACCTTGCATTATTTAGTTTATTACCGACACTAATCTGGTTCGCGATTGGTAACAAAGCCGCATGGCACATAGTTTTCCCTCTTTCTTTTATGTTATTTTCGATCCCGATTGGCGAAGAACTCATTCCATTTTTACAAGAAGTAACAGCCGATATATCGGTGTACTTTTTAGGCTTAACTGGGGTGCCTTTATTTCGCTCTGGTCTGTATATCGAGATCCCTAAAGGCCGATTTTTAGTTGCGGAAGCTTGCTCGGGTATTAGTTTTTTTATTGCTTCTATCGTGATTGGTAATCTGTATGCGTACATGAATTTACATTCGCCTGTGCGACGGGTTTTATTTGTCGGGTTAGCTATTTTATATCCGATATTAGCTAACGCGATCCGTGTATATGGGATTATTCTAACCGGACACTTAACCGATATGCAGCACGCTGTAGGTGCCGATCATTTGATTTATGGTTGGTTTTTCTTTGCCATCGTGATTATCAGTTTAGTGTTATTGGGCGAATTATTTCGCCATGGTGATACGGTTCCTAAAAATACTAGAATCACACCAATACAACAACCTGCTTATCCTATGCTTCCAATATTCGGGATGGTCGTTGTATTAGCTTTAGGGATTGTGTGGAGTATCAATGTAGCCAATCCTGTACCTTCACCGACAGCTAAGCAAGTGATCCCTTTGAATTATACATCGGCAAGCATCACCTCATTGACCGCTACGCAGTGGCAGCCAGAGTTTAATTATGAAGCAAGTCAGAGTAAGCAGATTTTGACTGATGATGGTTTGGATTTTGAAATATTTCAAGTGGCTTATTCTGCTGAAGAGGGCGAATTAGTTAGCTTCCAAAATAAGCTCTATGAACAAGACCGTTGGACATTAGTTGATGCATCGACACTCGATTTTGATAATGGCTTGAGTGTAATAAAACAAGACGTCATATCGGTGCGTTCGGAAAAGCGCGAGATGTATTTTGCTTATTGGTTTGATGGGAAATTTTATACCAGTAAGACGAAAGTCAAATTGGCGCAAACATTTGCCTTGTTATTACATCAACCCGGTGAAATGCGTATGTTAGCGTTAAGTGTTGCACCTAGCACTGACAGTCAAATCACCCGTCGGCAAAAGGCATTGATTAAGTCGGTATTTGCTGATTTTGCCCAGAATGCAGAGCTGCTCGATAATATTACCAGCCAAGTAGAGCGAGAATACTAATGGCTATTTTATTTATTACTCAACGTGTGCCATATCCCCCGAACAAGGGTGAAAAACTTCGAACCTATCACCAGATTAAATATCTGAAAGATAAAGGTCATAAGATTACTGTCGCTTGTCCTATTGCTGATCAGCAAGAATCGGATTATGCCAAAGCGCTTGCAGATAAACTCGATGTTGAAGTGCTCAGTGCTCCTTTGAGGCATACCGGGCTTGCGTATATTTCAGCTATGCTAAAAGGGCAGTCGTTGAGTGAAGCTAAATTTTATTCAGCGCAACTCAAAATCCTTGTCCATCGTGCCTTAGTTGAGCAAGACTATACAGCAGTTATTTGTAGTGCATCAAGTCTGGCTCAATACATCTCGGATCTACCTGCTACTGTCATAAATCAAATGAATAGCACTAAAGTGATGGATTTTATGGATCTAGACTCGGATAAATGGGCACAATACGCAAGTAAAGCACCTTGGCCGATGCATTGGGTGTATACCCGTGAAGCACAAAAAGTCCAACAACTTGAACAGCGTATCGTTGCTGATTTTGATAGCAGTTTTTTTATTTCGCAAAAAGAAGTCGATTTATTTGAACAGCAACATCCACACCTTATTTCACAGTGCGTGCAGGCGATAGGTAATGGTATTGAAACTGAGTATTTTTCGCCTAAACCGATACCCGCTCAACATTTTTTGGATACCTATTTATTCGTAGGGGTAATGGATTACAAACCCAATATCGATGCGGTGTTATGGTTTTGTGAGTATGTGTGGCCGAGTATTTTACGTCGTACTCCTCATGCAAAGTTTGTGATTGCTGGTATGTCACCCAGTAAAGTTATCAAAGACTTAGCTAAGCAACCTTCGATTCAAGTGACGGGTTTTGTTGAAGATATTTTACCTTATTTTCATCATGCAGATGTATTTGTGGCACCCTTTCAAATAGCTAGAGGGGTGCAAAATAAGGTGCTCCAAGCAATGGCGTGCGGTTTACCTGTGATCACCAGCTCATTAGGCGCTGAAGGTATAGAAGCAGTGCATCAGAAAGAATTGTTAATTGCAGATACCGCTAATGAGTATATGAATATTATTGAGCAATTGACCGATGCTATTCATTATCAAGATGTCGCAAATGCAGCAATTGCACGCATTGAAATGGATTATTCTTGGGCTGGGCAACTTAAATTATTAGATAAGATAGTCGCGCTTGAAGATGATCCTTTGGTAGATATCACTCATGATACTACTACTGACATGAATGCAAAGACTCCAGCGACGCCAACTCCAGGTCAATGTGCATGAAAGCGTTAATCCGTGGATTATTTATGATCACAGCATTGCCTTTGGTCATTCTGTTTAGACTATTTGCGATGGTATGTCAGCGTGATTCAATTTGGCAAAGTTATATGCAGTTTTTAAGTTTAGCTCCCGGGAAAATAGGTTGCTATCAACGCGTTGCCTTTTCTCGTTTAACCATGAATGTGTGTGCACCTGATGTTGTTATTGGCTTTGGTACGTTGTTTTCGCATTGTGATACAGATATCAATGACGGGGTGTATATTGGACCACAATGCAATATAGGAACCTCTTATATTGGAGCGAACACATTATTAGGCAGTGGAGTGCATATTTTGAGTGGCAAAAACCAACATAGTTTTGCCGATCCTAATGTACCTATTAAAGACCAACCAGGTGTATTCGAAAAAATCGCTATAGGATCAAATTGTTGGATTGGGAATGGGGCGATTGTCATGGCTGCAGTAGGTAATAACAGTATTGTTGCAGCAGGCAGTGTTGTCGTCAATGAGGTGCCTGATAATGTTATTGTTGGCGGTAATCCAGCGAAAATCATAAGGAAGCTGAATGCTCAGTAACAAGATTAAAAACATTCTTCTGATATTTTTCTTGATTAGCAGTGTCGGGTTAATAGCGCTAAGTTATTACGTAATACAGACTGATACCGGCAGATATTACTTGAAAAAAGTCAAAGGTAAAATTGTCCCTGAAGAACGCAATGTCGGCTTTGATAGCCCTAAACGGGTCGATAAACTCTTTTCGTTAATGCAATTAAAGACCCCTGCAGATCATCACGTTACGATTGTCAAAAATGTGGATGAAGCGGTTCTTGCTGTCGAATATGCCCGCAAAATAAAGGGTAATGCTACCATCTTGTTTGATGATGGGGTGTACGATTTTAGAAAAACAATCAATATTATCGTGCCCAATGTGCATTTTAAAAGTCTGCACCAAGATCCTGAACGCGTTATTTTTAAAGGTTTGGGTAATTTTAAAACCGTTGGTGTACATAATATTATTAAAGTAGAGCGCTCAGGTTTTGTGATTGACGGGATTACGTTGACCGAATCACCGAATCACCTGATTCAAATTGCCGGCGAAGCTGATGCCGATAATCCCATCATTCGTAATTGTATTTTTCAAGATTCATATGAGCAGATGATCAAAGTCAGTTACGATCTGATTCGCTACCCTGAAAATAGTTCTGATTATGGTGTGTTGGAAAATAATATTTTTCAATATACCAAAGGCGTTGCCGAGCATTATTATACTGGTGGTTTAGATTGTATTGCTTGTAAACATTGGACAGTAAAGCACAATGTCTTTAGAGATATTTCTAGTCCGTTTCAATCCACAGCACAATATGCTGTGCACTTTTGGACCAATGCGCAAGGCAATAAAGTAGTAGAAAATTTATTTGTAAATAATGACCGTTCGATAGGTTTCGGCATGATATTTTCGGCAATCCAAAATCAAAACCTACAGTTTTATAATCAAGGCGGACTTGTTCAGCGTAATGTGATTTTTCACAGTGATAGCACGGATATCCACGCAGATGTAGGGATTGGCTTACACGGCAGTCCAGATACAGTTGTAAAAGAAAATATCATTTACTTTGAACACGACTATCCCAACGCCATTGAAGTGCGTGATGTGCTCAGTACTGGAGTCGTAATTACGGACAATATTATCAATAAAAAAGTTCGCTTAATTAATGGTGCGACGGTTATCGACAAAGGCACTAAACAAATCAAAAAAGAAGATGTCATCAATGGATTGAACAAGATCCTTCAGGATTTAAATATAAATTCTATTTATAAATAATTAGAGGTAAACATGGACGTTGAAGGGTTAGGAAAATTAATCATGGTAGTTGCCTTGGTTTTGGTGGTGTTGTTTTACAGTAAAAGTGATTCTGGAGAGTAATATGGTTTCGGATATTCTCACTCTTATCATATTGTTGCTGTTTATCATTAAAGGTTACAATCGCCCTGATATCGCCATGTGTAGCTTAGTTTGGATCAATGCTTATAAACCTCAAGAAACGTCTTTTGGTTTTTTGTCAGGTCAGCCTCTATCCATGTTCATGACGCTTTTCTTTTTCGTCGTCTTGTTTACTAATTTACGCAAAATTAGAGTGCCGTCTTCGTTTATGTATCATTTTTTAGCATTGGGTTTTATGCTAACTATCTCCATTTCAACGTATTTAGCACAATTTCCAGACGTTGCCTTTATCAAATATGATACTGCGATTAAAACGCTTATCGTCACCTACTTAATTCCATTTGTCATTATTACTAAAAAACAAATAGAGTTGTTTGTCTGGACAGCCATTATTTCCCTCGCCACCTTTGCCGTATTTGCTGGGGTCAAATCGTTACTTGGCGGCGGTGGTTACGGCATTGCTCTGATTAGTGGGTCGAGTATGTGGACAGAAGGGAGTATTTTGACTAATCAAATGATTAGTTTAATTCCGGTATGTTTTTATCTGTATAAATCCTCTGAGTTTGCCCAAAGTTCCGTGCTGATTAAGTTATTGGCTTTGGGTTATGCACTTTGCTGTGTCTTAACTTTGGTTGGTACTCAGGCTCGTTCGGGGTTAGTTTGTTTAGCTATTTTGTCTATTGCCGGCTGGGTGTACAGCAAGCATAAAGTCCATTTCAGTATTGGGATCTTGATTTTACCTTTGCTTATTTTACCTTTAGCGCCAGATGCATGGTTTGAACGCATGAGTACGATCCAAAGCACTGATAGCATTCAAAGTGAAAAGTCTGCAATGGGTAGGGTAATGGTCTGGCGCTGGACAGTTGATTACGTTGCTGATAGGCCGTTTTTTGGTGGAGGATTTTATTCTTATATGGCTAACTCAGGTCAGTTGCAAAGCTATGCAAAAGGCGATGAGGTTCTTATTGATACGGTAGGCTATAAAGCGTTTCATAATATTATTTTTGAAGTGTTAGGCGAAAATGGCTATGTAGGGCTGTTCTTCTATTTAGGTATGCTGTGCTATATCTTTTTCTCGAATTTACGTAATGCAAAATCAGCTGACCCAAATATTCAGGGGCTTGCTAGGGCCTGTATAGTGTCATTGCTAGTTTATTGTGCTGGCGGCATGTTTGTGAATTATTCGATGTATCCATGGTTATATTTTGTTTTTGGACTTACCGTTTCATTAAACTATTACCGCGAAAATCAGCTATTAGAAGCTCAAAACAAATTGGATGATGCCGAAAGTGACAATACAGGTAACGATCAAGGTAAAAAAGGATTTTCACAGCCGTCATCGGGTCACGTTCATAGTGCGCCCAATAGGCTTTATTCATGAATATAGGTATTGATGGCAGGACTATCTGCCAAAAGCAACGCGGCATGCCTGTGTATTGTGACAATCTCATTTGGTTTTTGGCGTTATCTCGCTTATCTGATCAGTTTTATATTTTTATCAATACTGCTTTTGAACATAATCAACCAGAAAACGAATATGAACCTCGCCTAGCGCGCTTACGTGCATTAGCGAATGTACACATTGTTGATTTACCGTCGGATGGATTTATGTCGTGGGAGCAGTTCTTATTGCCTCGAGCAGTTAAGCACTTGGAGTTAGATTTATTACATATGCCTGCAAATCGTATCTGTTTAACGACTAATACCCCTCAAATAGCAACAATACATGATGCAATGGAATGGAAAGAGCTGACTTTTCCTAAATTCAATTTCTCTGGTTTACGTGGCTGGGCTTACTCTGTTCGCAAGTTTTTATATGTCTATTTACAATATACTGTCGGCTTAAAGAAACTCACCCATATTGTGACTATTTCGCAATATTCCCAAGCAGATATTATGGCAAGTTTTCCGGCTACGAGAGATAAAATTTCATATGTGTATCACGGGCTTCCTGAGATATTTGCAAACCTATCGCCACCGTTACCGCTCTCTGCGAGAAAACATGTACTTATGTTAGGAGGGGAAAGTGCACATAAAAATCCACATAATATGATCCTCGCATATGCGTCTTTACCGCTATCAATAAGGGAACAACATCCTTTGGTGATTGTTGGAATCAATCCAGTACACCTTGATTTATTTACTGGTTGGATTACAGAGCAAGCAATAACCGATACTTGTACGTTAATGACGTGGGTAGATGAAGCGGTGTTGGTTGATTACTTTGTTCATGCTTCGACGTTGTTATTTGCCTCGGTCGAAGAAGGGTTTGGTTTTCCATTGATCCAAGCCATGGCAACAGGAACTCCTGCAGTATTATCTAATGCCGCTGTGCTCGTCGAGTTATCTCAAGGGGCAGGAGAGCACGGAGATGCTAACGATGTGGCGGGCTTAACAAATGCATTGCAGACATTACTGACTGACCCCGAATATTGGCACGCAAAAAGTACACAAATGTATCAACATAGCCATGCGTTTTCGTGGGACTCATCCATCGATAAATTATCGACTATTTATGCAGAGAAGGTCGTATGCCATGCTGAATAAAATTAAAAGTGGTATACGGTGGCGTTACGAATTGTATTTTTCTGAGTACATCGACTTATTTGGCAGTGTGTCTTATTTTATACAATTTTGGTTGGCATGGTTCAAGTACCGTCATTCAGCCAAAGTCATTTATGTGTTTGCAAATAAAAGAAATGTTGGGGATTATATTTCTCATCAAGGCGTTCAGCAGCTCGTTAATATTCCAGGGCCTATGATGCTGTGCACGCCGGTGGCGCAAAAACTCTATCATTATCAACTTAATTATTTACGTAAACATAATCCTTCATGCCATGTTGTGATTGGTGGTGGTGGACTCTTGCAGGGTGTGTTTACTGATTTTTGGCAAACTTTGGTTGATAGTAAACTGTCTTATTCGCTTTTTGGGGTCGGGTTGAATCGAATGCCTGGTAGGCCTGAACTAGCAGCGCCGTTATTACATGCTATTTTTGCTCAAGCTACAGTACTGGGATTACGAGATCTAATGACGGTTGCGCTAGTTGAGCCTGAGTTTCAATCTAAAGTTCGCTTACATACTTGTCCTGCGCATAATTTTGTTGCTGAGTATTACAATAGTATCTCTATTAAAGTGCAGCCAGTGCTGCTACACATGCTGCATGAAGCTGATTTACGCTTAGCCAAAGTAGACATTGCAGTGTTAAAACAACATGTACACTCTTTGGCACAACGGTATGGATTAACCTATGTTGAGTCTAACAACATGAATAATGATTTTACCACGGCTATTACTCAGGTCGCGACAAGTCAAGTTGTGATAAGTAGTCGTTTGCATGGCTGTATCATGAGTTATGCGACAGGTAGACCGTGTGTCGGCATCGCTTGTGATGAAAAGTTGAGTCAGTATATTGAAACTCATACGCAGATGCATTGTGTCAAACCGGATGAGGCTTTACTGGATAATTTGACCCTAAGCATGGACAAGGTAATGCAGGCGCCAGTGCAACAAATTAGCGCTGCACAACTAACCAACACGCTAGCGGTCGCTCAAGCAATCAACGAGCATCTAGCCTAATGTCCGTCACACAAAAAACCATTAAAAGCTCTATCGTGATCATGTGCAGCCGCTTGGTGCAACGTAGTATCGGCATTGTTAGTTTGTTGATATTGTCTCGTTTGTTGACTCCTACGGATTTTGGTGTGGTGGCGTTGGCGACTATGCTGGTATTTTTGTGTGATTCATTATCTGAATCAGGTGCTCAGCAATATATTATCCAAAAAAAGCAGCTCGATGATGTGGATCTGAATACTGCATGGTCACTCAATATTCTGTTAAAAAGTTTATTAGCGTTGATTTTGATGGGGCTGTCTCCGATCTTAGCTGGTTTTTTTGACGAACCAACATTGCAAAATCCATTGCTAGCCATTGCACTTATACTACCCTTATCCGCGCTAGCCAATCCGGGCATTATTTTATTAAGACGTGAGTTTAATTATGGGCCGATTTTCAAATTGGACACCATTGAAAAATTAACCGGTACGGCGACCACGATCACCTTGGCCTTTATTTGGCAAAGTTATTGGGCGATGATTTGTGGAGTGATTGTTTCTTATTTGGTGAAATGTGTGGGGTCATATTGGATCCATCATTTTCGACCGCGTTTCACGTTAAATAAACTCAAAGAACAATGGTCATTTTCGCAATGGCTGCTCTTAAAATCTCTCGTGGGTTACATGAAATCAGAACTAGATACAGTGATTATTACTAAGTATTTTGGTTTGTCGGCGTTGGGTGGGTATAACTTGATGAAGAATATTTCGTCGATACCCGGTCGAGAGCTGATTCGACCGATGACCGAACCGTTATTAGCGGCGTTTTCTAATATTAATCATGACCAAGAAAATTTTAAGGAACAAATTCTCAATTCCTTAACGATTTTACTCGTGGTAACCGCTTCAATATCAATATATTTGATTAAGTTTGATGTGGTTATTGTACAAGTATTGTTTAATGAGCAGTGGTATGAGTATGCCCCTGTATTGGGTTATCTTTCTGTTTTTATTATTAATTATACGCTAATAGCCGTATTACAAGAGGCTCTCACGAGTGTCGGTAAAGTGAAGTTTCAATTTTACTTTGATTTGGTTGTGTTTGTGTTGACGGTAAGTATTTTACTCTTGTTTTTTACCGAGTCATTAATGGTGTTTACTATGGCGAGAGTGTCATTAGCCGTGATATCAGTCATCATCTTGTGTAGTTTTTTAACGTATATTCTCGGTATTTCAATCACGGCATTAGTGATTCGAGTTATTCCGATTGGGGCATCATTATTAGTGGCGGTCTATGCTAGTAATGGTTTAAATAATTGGGGTCTGACCCCAATTATTTTATCGCCGCTATGGTGGGAATTTGTGGTGGGGAGTATGCTGTATTTTAGTGTCTACCTAGTCACATTACCTGTCATGTTTAAGGTGTTTCATGTGTTTTCTGATGTGGCAATATTTAACCTTTGGGCGACGGATATTCTCCGCACCCAATACCAAAAATTACGTCCTAAAGCTTAATGAAACGAGTTAAATCATCATAACACTCCATGATTTCTTGGCTCGCTGGCTTAAGATAACTCATTCCATGTAAATTATTCACTTTTACGGTTAACTCTTGCGTCCATGGACGCTTCTGCTGTAATTCCTTTGCTTTGATGCATTGCGACATAATTTCAGTTGCACGAATACAGTTCCGATTTTCCAAGACATATTGTCTAGGGTGATAATCAGCTGCATTATCTAACATCGCTAGTAATGTTGGATATAGGTTAGTTTCATTGGCGAAATGACCTGTTTGAGGATTAATAAAATCGTATTTTTCACCGTAGTTATGTCCTTCTCTCAATATAACAGGAGTATCACAGAACATTCCTTCAATGATAGCGCGATTATTTCCTTCAAATTTAGACCATAATAAATTCACTTTTGAGCGTTGCTGCAAGGCAGACACTTCTTCGGGCGTGATCCATTCGTAAATAGTGATCTGATCACCTAAGCCAGCAGCATGCGCAAACCCCTTAATATCATCTTGGGTTAAATCTCCAGGATAACCGACACAGACAATATTAAATTTTCTGTGAGCTGTTGCATCATTATGTCTGGCGAGTGCTTGAAAAAACGCTTCGTGGCGTTTGTATTTAGCCCATGCCGCGACAATAATAATATCAATGTCACGTTCCTCATGTGTTGCATTGGTGATAAATCGAGTATGATCAATAAACCAACTTGGGCCGACATTGATTGGCGTTAAATTTGATTGTAGCTGTTCAATGAAAGTTTTGTCTCTGACTTCATAAACTTGAATATAAATGGGGAAGTCATACTGCGTAAATATAAGTATGTTCTCTTCACAAAATCCGGCCCAGCTCGGCTCTAAAATAATATTATAATGTTGCGCGACAGCTTCAACGTCAAAGTACTTAATGAACAAAGGGAAGTAGTAACTGTATTTGATTAATAGTGCGCCTTTTTCCTCTGCTACTGGCGCTTTGAGTACTGTGATGATCCCATCAAGCATTTCACTTGGATCAGTAAAAAACTTCTCGGTATGCGGCAGTGGTTGTTGCTCATTGATAAATTTTTCAGCAATCGTCTGGCCTATGTCGGGGCGCGTCATAAAGTAATCTTTGGCGACGGCAAATCCGACTTTATCACTGCCTGCCCAGCCTGTTCTAAACAAGATACTGGTAATACGAAACGCCTTGCTATGCTTACCCATGAACGCTAAAACTTTGATGATGACTTGAACTAACAGTACTAAACCATACTTTTTGTCGTTATGGTCATACTTCATGAACTCAATAGACTTATCCAGAATGTTCATATGTTTCCTTGTTGATTAACGCTTCCATTAAATTTTTTACGGCTTTACAGCTTTACAGCTTTGCGGCTTTACAGTTTTCCATTGGACAGCACTAATAATGATGTCCTAATCAGCCTTTTTAATAATTTAAGACTCAGTGGATTCACTTTGTATGCCTTGGCGCTGCACACTAGTGCATAAAAATAATCATGAGAATCTTCGGCAATATAGCTGCATATTGAATACGATTTGGTTAGTGCTTCTCGATACATAGTACCGGCAACTGAAGCATGATGCTTGTTGATGATAGCTTCATGCAGCGGTAACATTTCACGTGCCTTTCGGCTAGTGGAGCCAGGGTAAACTAAATAATCGAGTAACGGTTCGGATACGTAAACGATGGGGTGTTGTGCGGCGATAACCAGCCATAAATCCCAATCTTCTAGCGCAGCGAGTTGCTCATCAAACCCACCTTGTGCAGTTAACAGCTCTTTTTTGACGAGTATGCTCGATGTCGTCAAGAAGTTTTCTTTGAGTAGTTCATGGTAAATAAAGCCATCGAGTAGTGCTGATTGTGCCGACCGTTTGATGGGCGTCGGAAACCCATCTCCTACATAATATGAGTCTGTATAACTCCAATTATGGTCTTGACATAACGCCAACTGCTTAGATAATTTTTCTGGATACCAAGTATCATCAGCATCACAAAAAGCAATCCAAGTATGGCGTGCTTGTTTGATCCCTAAATTTCGAGCATAAGAAACGCCATGATTGGTAATGGGGATCGAGGTAACCTTATGTTGGTGATTGTGCTGCAAATCATCAATAATCGCTTGCGTGTTATCTCGACTTCCATCATTGATGATGATCAGCTCAATATCTACATTGGTCTGATTGAGCACGGATAACGCTGATTGCAATAATGTTTTTTCGGCATTGTATGCGGGCATGATCACCGTGACTGATTGACTAGCATTCATTGGCAACTCTTATATATTTGATTGAATGATTGATTCATAACATCGACATGAAAATGTTGCGTAAAATCTGCACGTGCATTGTCAGCAAAGGACTGTTGTATTTGTGGTGATGCATAAATACTTAATACTGCAGCAGTACAAGCGGCAACATCATCCGATGGGACAACAATCCCGCTGCGTTGATCTTGAATGACTTCGGGGTTTCCGCCTACGTTGGTAACCACACTTGGGATGCCTAAAGACATCGCTTCTAGTAACGTCATGGATGTACCTTCACTAAATGACGTTAATAAAAATATATCAAATAAACCGAAAAAGCATTTTGGCTCGGACTTGTAACCAGTGAGAATCACTTTATCCAGCATCCCTTCATCTTTGATAGTCTGTTCGATGTGCGGTCGCTGTTCACCATCACCTACAATCACTAGGCGACAATCAACCCCTGTTCGATTAATTTCAGCACAGACTTTAATCATTAATTCATGATTTTTGATCGGGTCCATACGCGCAATCGTGCCTAATACTAAGGCATCCTCAGGTAATTGGTAGATTTGCTTATGCACTGCAATTTGTGCCTCGTCTTCAGTCGAAAATGAGAGTGGGGCAATACCGTTGTAGACTAACTTAATCTGCTCTGCACGGATGAATTCGTATTCGGTCAACGCGTTACGGGTGGCATTAGAAATAGCGGTAATGTGCTCGGTAAAATACGCCAATATAGGATTAATGATTTTGCGTTTCCAACTACTGCTATCGGGGTAAAAACGTCCGTGTTCGGTAAAAATCACTTTGGTTTTTAAGCCGATAGCAGCCAACGTACCATAACTCCACGGGGTATATTGATGGCAATGCAAAATATCGATTTTATGGGCGTGCAAATACTGTCTAATATTTGCAACCAACTGTCGGTCAAACCCATCACTGCGATGCCAAGAGTCGATAGTGATACCTTGCTGTAATAGACGTTGACCAAATGGGCCAAGCGGCATCTCAATACACAAAATACGATGATTGATGTCATTATCACGCTCACCATTCACAATATTCATGATCACTTGCTCTGTGCCACCAATGCGCATATCAAACGTTAAGTGAGCAACTTTAATCATGCCCACCTCCATGTTCGATTTGTTGGTTGATGGCCGTTTCTATATGGGATGCTAAGTATTCACCAAATGGGTTACTAATATGATGCCCGTCCCTAAAAAATAACATCTCTTGATTGCCTGCATAACACTGTGTTGTGTCACACATCAGTTCGCTAAAATCTAACATAGGTACATCGTTTGCTATCTGCAAAAAAGAATTGGATTTTCTTTTGAACGCTTGAAGAGGGATAGAGGGAATGGCTTTATAATTGCGTAAATAAAATAACGGAATGTCCATATCAAACTTAGGCAATTGATTTAAAAAGACATAATTAATCCCATGTTGCTTATAAAAAGCCGAAGTCGCTGCAATCCCTTCTTGTAAACTAGTAAGTGAGTCGACTGCGTTAGGGTGGGAGAGTATGTTTAATTCAATGTAATTGTGCCAAGCACTGGCATTAATGACTAAATCATAGTCGTGCGCATGGCTAGTTAAATAATCCATCATAAAGGTGTTATGCGCTTTGCAATCAGCTGCATTAGTTCGTTCTATCTCTAATAACGAAGGGCATCCAGATGTGTTAAATGCACTAACGTTAAACTTGTTTGATAGATTACTGACCGCTGATAATAACGAAGAGCCATGCGAATCCCCCCATATTAAAATCGAATATTGGGCGTCTGGAGATGCTGCGACAGTGCATATTTTATATTCTCCATGAAGTCGTTTATAGTCGGTACACGCTTGTCTAAATGGTTCTTCTGGCAGAGCATTTTCATATTTCGTTAATACCAAGTTAGGCATTGATAGTAGGCTATTGTTGCCATTGAGTGTCAGCAAAAATAAACAAATACCGGTAACAAATGCGCTCGAGCCAACTGCTATTTTGCGTTTAGTAGTTCGGTAAAATTCAGGGTTACGCAACGGATTTTCGATATAGGTATAGCTTAAATAGCCTAATATCACAGTACTAGACAGATAGATGATATTAAAAATTAGGCTAGATAATTCAGCTAAGTGCCATGCCATCAATACATGTATTGGCCAGTGCCAGAGATATAATGAATACGAATATACACCAATCTTAACTAAAGATTTGGCGGATAAAATACGATAAATGAAGCCCTCTTTACTTGAGTCAGCAATAATCAGCAATGTGCCAATTATTGGCAGTAAAGGGTAAAAGCTGGGGAAACTTAGCCCTTTATGATACATAAATAGTGGAACTAAAATGCAAACAACCCCTAGCTTTCTTGCGTATTTTTGGTCATTAAAGCGTTGTGGGTGGCGCAGCAAATAAATAGCTAATAGTGCGCCTAAGCCCATCTCATAAAACCGCGTAGGCAATAAATAGAAGCTGAAAAAACTCATCATATCTGGTGCGTAATACACCGCTAACCCTAGAGATACTGCGCAACCGAGTGCTAACCCTTGAAAGATAAACTGTTTACAATATTTTAAGCCTAGGACCAATGCGATAGGCATAAAGAAGTAAAACTGCTCTTCGACACTTAACGACCACGTGTGTAAGAGTGGTTGTAACTCCATACTGGAACTAAAATAGCCCGAAGATTGCCAAAAAAAGATGTTAGAAACGAATGCTAGTGCTGCAATCGCCGAATGCATCACTTGTTGAAACAACTCCGGCGGATAAAATAATGCAAAAACTACCACTGTCCCACATATCATAGCGACACTTGCAGGTAGTAATCGACGCGCACGACGTAAATAAAAATCACTAAATGAAAAGGTATTAGCCTGCATTTTGGGATAGATAATACTGGTAATTAAGTACCCACTAATTGCAAAAAATATGTCTACTCCGACAAATCCACCGGGCACTAAGCTAAATCCGCCATGAAATAAAATCACAGCCATAACCGCGATGGCTCTTAGGCCATCAATATCTTTACGGTATTCCATGATCAATCCTGCATATACTTAACGTACCACATTTGAAACATCAACAAGCTCCACAACAGATGACTATGATCATGTGTTTGCGCTTGATGCTCATCCCACCATTGTTTAATCGTGGTGGCGTTAAAATAGTTATATATACCGCCGGTGTGGGCAAAAAAGTAATGCTCGGCAATGGCTTTAATATGATCTCTAAACCAAGTGGCAAGTGGTACGGAAAATCCCATTTTTTTACGGTACAACACATCATCGGGTAATAGCGGTTTGAAGGCTTCTTTGAGTATGTGTTTTTTGTCACCGTTTTTAAATTTCATTGCAGATGGTAAGGTTGCGGCAAATTCGATGACAGTTTTATCCAAAATAGGTGCACGTACCTCTAATGAATTAGCCATCGACATCCGGTCAACTTTGACCAATATACCGCCGGGCAAATACGTTTTTAAATCGGTATATAAAATTTTAGATAAATGATCTGGGCCATCGGCTTTGTCATACGCATCTAAAGTGATTTTAGCAGGGTGATAATCTCCCAAACGTGCTGCAAAATCAGGTTTAACTAACGTTTGCCATTGCGTATCTGTGATCTGTGAATTCGAGAGATAAAAGCCCATTGCTGGATCAAGCGCCAAGCTATTTAACAATGTGGTGCCTTTGCGAAAGAAAGTATGTTGGCCTTTGTCGCAAATTTTAGCTAATGCCGGGAATAAATTTTGCCGTAATCCTTTAGGAAATTTGTCTCGTAATGAGTTTTCAATGGCATCAATCGAGTACTTTTCATAGCCGGCAAATACTTCGTCACCGCCGTCGCCTGCAATCGCGACCTTGACGACTTGTCTGGCTAACTCACTAACAAAAAAAGTAGGGACTAAGGACGGGTCTGCAAAAGGCTCATCAAAATACCTGACAATATGCTCTAGTTGTTCAGCGACGTCTTGATGCACTGAAAATTCATGATGTTCAGTGTGGTACTGACGGGCAACTATTTTGGCAAACTCGGTTTCATTAAAGCGTTCATCATCAAAACCAATAGTGCAGGTTTTGACCGGAGTATCAGAGGCCATAGCCATCATTGCAACCACCCCACCAGAGTCGACGCCACCACTTAAAAAAGCCCCTAAATCCACATCTGCCAACATTCTCGATTGAGTACACTGTGCCAGTAATTCGCGCAGATGGTCTGTCGCTTGTGTTTCGGTCAAATCAGTTTTCTGGGCGAAACTAATATCCCAATATTGTTGAATATCGCATTGTTGGTCTTTGATTAACATGTAATGCCCAGGTGGCAATTTATGCATGTCTGTAAAAATGGTTTTGGGATCAGGTATGTATTGATAGGCAAAAAAATCATACACCGCATCTTCTCTGATCACTTTAGGTATTTGGGGCAAAGTCAACAATGCTTTAAGCTCTGAACCAAAGGCAAACAGGCCATTTTCATGGTAATAATATAACGGTTTTTTTCCGATACGGTCGCGCGCAATAAATAAACTCTGCTGTGTTTTATCCCAAATCGCAAAGGCAAACATACCGTTTAGGTGTGCTAGGCAATCTGTGCCGTATTTTTTATATAAGGCTAAAATGACTTCTGTATCGGTATGAGAACGGAAGGGGTAGCCTTTGTCTTGTAAAGTTTGGCGTAACGATACGTAGTTATAGATCTCACCGTTAAAGATAATGACCAAATTGTCATCATCACTGTACATGGGTTGAATGCCGGCATCGGATAAATCAATAATGCTTAGGCGTCGATGCACTAAACCCACTTGTTCACCCAAATACGTTGCGCTAGCATCTGGGCCGCGATGCAATATTGCGTCGCCCATATTAACTAAATTTTGTTGGTTCAATCCGATTGATGGCGTTTGAATAAATCCTGCTATTCCGCACATTAAAATATTTCCTATAAGCTGATGTAGCCGCGTACACGACTACCGACGGTCGTGGTCACCGATAGCGGTAAGTTCCGCCATACTTGAATTAAGGTCGCTTTAACCGCTGAGCCGCCTGTTTCTTGAGTGCTGCTGGAAACAGGGTTACATAAATCAACCCACTGTAATGGGTAAGGGACTGCTCCCCATTGTTTTTTAAATTTATACGTTCCTTCATTTAAGGTAGAGCGTCCAAAATCAAAATGTTGCATGCCATGATCGGCTGCAAAACCAATCAGATCTGCATACAGCAACATGTTCGGTGCTAGACGATTATATTGTGCAACTGTGGATGCCCAAGGGATACTGCATAATGAGCCATGCATCAAAATAATGCCGGCACCAATTGGGATGTCACCTAAGTAAACGACCGCCATACAGGCTTTTTCTTGATAAAAAGTCATGATATTGGCAAACCAGCATTTACTGTGAGTGGGGGAGCCTAAATCGCGCATATTATGTGAAAACACACGATAAAAATCCGTTAATAAATCAGTTTTATGGCTGAGCTTTATGGTTAGGCCATTTTTATCGGCTTTGCGAATTTGGCTGCGTAACTTCGATTTATAGCTTGCCATTTGCGCATCACTCGAAGCGGCTAAGGGCATTTTCATAGTGATTTTAAGCCCTTCGTATTTGCTCATTTCATTAGGTGTAATTCGCGTCATACAGCTACCATTACGATAATCTAGATGAGTAAATCCTTGTTTTTTTGCATAATCTGTCGCAAATGCTTCTAACGTTTGGGTGATGGTCGTACTCGCACCTAATGCATGGCCCATATCACAATAAGGTAATGCGCAAATAGCATTTTGCATGAAAGGGCGCTTCATGATCACTAACGGCAACACACCAACCACGTGACCTTCTTCATACGCCATTAACAATAGTGCTTGTTGCTGATAAGTCGTTTCGACAGATTGTAACCATGCAATATTATGATAAGCGGTTGCTTGAGGATGCTCACTAATATAGCTTTGCCAATGCTTGATAGCAGTTCGGTCATTTAAATAGGTAATACTAATGTTCATGCTATTTCCTGATTTCCAAGCGCGATAGGCTTTGCCGATTTAACTAAGTGATCGCGCTGCGTTAACATGCCCGCACATTCAGAAATAGTGGTGAATGTTACATCAACCTTACTTTGTATGTGTTTGACGACGGCTTCAATCGCATCACACATTGCTTTAAAGGCTTGTTCTTGGGCATAAAAACCGGTGACACCGTCGAGTAAACTCGAGCTATGTAAGTACATATGAATAACGGGTTCACCGCGGTCTATACATTTATCGACTAGAGATTGCATATCACTGACGCTTGATAGCTCTGGACTTAAATAGATTTTACGCATGACATTTGTTTGCCACAGCATGCCTGTTGCGCGTAAATAGGTAAAAGGCGGCTGCTCAAAAGTACGCGAGATAGTGCGCCAAAAATCAAAGTTTTCACGATTGAAGCCAACGGTTACCGGTAACTCCATAATGTCACGTTGGATGCCTAAAGTATTTGGGGCATTGATATCTGGCCAATAGGGAGCGAGTGGCGCATCCATACAGGAAAAATGTTTATTGTGATAAAGGGGATACACACTGGAATCGACTTTAAATCCTCTATATTTCAATAACTGCATAATGTCACTATTGATACCCCATCGACCGGTTCGAAACGACCGAGTTGTAATACCCAAAGTCTGTTGAATTTTATGCGTGAGTCGGTCAAGTTTCGCTTCAACTTGAGCGACAGGGAGATTAACAACATGGGATTCAAATTCGGTGGTTTTACCAAAGTAGGGAGGATTACACCAAGGATGCAGATGCCCTCCGACCTCGCATTTGCCTGATTTGATGGTCGCTTTCACCTGACTTAATGCTTGCGCGTCATCGACGACCGGGTAATCGATAAAATATGTGGGGCGAATTGCGAGTGATTCACAAAAAGATTGAAACGCAGGCAAAAACTGAACATTGTTAACTGAAAAGTTATGCTCAGGGAATTCCGCTTCCCAGTTCCACTCTTCTTCGGTATCAATACTCAGGACAAACATGACCTCACGCTTGGACATAATCACCCCTTGGTTGTTCAGTTAGACGCGAAAAAAGCTCAGCGTATTCTCGCGCCATTCTGGCAGCAGAGTAATGTTCGTTGACATAAGCGATACCGTTATCAGTGAGTTGTTTTGCATATTGAGCATTGTTCAGTAAGGATTGCCAGTGGCTTAGTAATAGTGCTTCATCATGCAACGGGGCTAATAATCCCGTTTGTTCATGCTTGATTAACTGATCTATACCGGGAATATCAAAGGCAGCAACAGGGATACCCATTGCACACGCTTCCATTAGACATCGCGGGATCCCTTCTAAGGTAGATGTCATGACAAACAAATCAAATGTTTTGAGTAGTGCTAAGCGGTCATCGCGAAAGCCTAAAAATGAAATTGCGGCAGCACATGGTAATTGTTTCGCTTCAGCTTCAAGTGCTTCTCGAGCATCCCCATCGCCTAAAAAGACCAATTCGACATTTTGGTCTTGGTGGTAATATTGGGCAAATACACGTAACAGTGCGGGGATATTTTTACGCGATATCATTTGGCCAACAAAGCCAATCCGCTTTTTGCTGGTCATAGCGCTGATTGTTGGATCATCACGGACCGCTTCGACTTCCGATAAATCCACGCCGTTCTGAATATATTCTAACTGAGGTTCAACGACTCGAAAGGTGCGAACGTCGGCACAAAGTTGAGGGGATAACGGCACGACTTTGGTGGCAAATTTCATTGCCTGACAACCGAGCCAGATAAATGTGCGTAGTTTAATATCGGTCGAATTTTCAAATCCGTGTGGCGTTACTACGACAGGGATATTAGCTTTGCGAGCCGCTATAACTCCTAAAATATCGGATTTGTAACCATGGGTATGGATGACATCAATATGACGAGTTTTGATCAGCTCAACGAGTTTATTGATGACCGATATATCGAACGCATGACTCATTGGAATTTCATGTGACAGGTGTCCTTGTGCGCTAAATTCGTCGACTAATTTAAGATCACGAGAATCAGTTTCTAGGGTTACTGCGAGTTCACTATTAAACGATGATGGTAAGTGCTTACTAAGCGCTAAGATCCACCTTTCTGCGCCATAAAAGCCAGTAGGACAAATAAACTGCAATATGTTTAAGGTTGATTTCATGCGTGACTGTCCGTAGTAATTGAATAAAAAGATCCGCGGATCGTACCGATTGCACGAGCGGGAAAATACACACTGTAAAATTTCACCACATCCCACCAAGAGACACATTGAGGAACTAACCTTATAAGGCGAACACAATATGCCCAAAAAGGAATAAGAAAGCCGACTAACGCACAACAACCTAGTATCAATGGCAGCGTAAGTGATGTGAGTACTGCGCTAATTAAACACAGCACTGCAAGACTAAAAGTGACCACTAAATACAATGGAATAACAAAGCTAGGCACTTCACGCAGTGGAACTTTTCGCCCTTTTAGCGAAGCGATATTTGATTGTCCGCGCCAGATTTCTTTGCGGTACATCTCGTGTAATATTTTATCTTCACCAAGATGAATATAAGCAGTGCTTGATGTATAAAAACAAGGCCCAATTTGACTCAAAGATTGTGAAAAATAATAGTCTTCACATGTCGCAAGATGTTCGGGAAAGCCACCGACCATATCGCAATGACTGCGTCGTAGAAACAAATTGCGACCGGGTAAAAAAGTGACGTTAGTGTCGAGTTCCACATTCGATAATGAAGTGCGAATATGTTCTAAAATAAACGCATTACTCGGTGCTTGTTGGTGGGCACTAACTAACACTCTGTTGTCTTTATGTAGGTCGCTAAAGAGAATTTGTAGCCAATTGGAAGCCAATTCAATATCAGCATCAATAAACGCTAAATAGGTTGCTTGGGAGCTGGCTACGCCTTGATTCCGTTGCGCTGAAATAGTAACTGTATCAGGTGATTGCAGAATGTTAAGCGTCAATTGAGCTTGCAGGTCATCGGGGATAGTCAAAGGCGCAGTATTTTTCGTCACAATAATGACATCAACGGCAAACCCGGTTTGCTCAAGTGCTGCAATAGATTCTAATGTTGCAATCAACATGGTTTCACGGCCTTTGTGAGGGATCACAAAAGACACAGTATGCAAAGCATCTGTTGATTGCGTCGATAGAGTTTCAGAGCATTCCATGCTTAGTTTATCCATTTGTTGAAGCGTTGACTGCGTTTTTTTAATTGGTTTATTTCATGTTTTATCGACCAATCACGTAAATTGTACAGCGCTATTTGTTGAATAGTCGGCTTTGTGTGTACATCGAAAGACTCAGAACTATGTGTGGTATGTTGTTTATTGATGTTAAATGGAAACTCAGAGTTTAATGCCGTATATAAAGTGTTACCACCATAGTTTTGCATGATTAATGCTTGGATCCGACTAAAACCGGTTTCCTCACTCGTACTGAGTTGGCTTAACACATATTGCTCCAGTTCCGTCGCTTTGTGTTGATATGCCGATTGTTGAATTGGGTTGAGATACGCGGCAAAACTTAAAATATCTACTTTCCGTAAATCTTGTCCTGACCAAGTTTGATTGGGGTATTCGAGTACCTCTGGCTTAGTCAAATAAGGGGATTCATTGAGTACCATCCAATCGGCAAACTTGATAACAAGCTGTTGGCAATGCAACCAAAGTTGATGCTCTTGGGTGGTAATAGCAAAGCTTTGGCACAAACGCATAAAGCGACAAACCGCTTGTAAAAAGACGGTATAAAACCAATTATGTTCAATATCATCAAGACGTCGCAAAGATAAGTCTTCAGTTAAATTAACCGTATGCACAATAACGTCAAATGCTTTATGCAAATAATATTGGTCATGTAATAGCAGGTACATATCTAACGTAGTATTTATATAATTGGCGGTTCCTCGATCTAGAGGGTAGGTGTTTGTCGTGATATTTTTAAGATCGACTCGGTGGCGATTTTTGAAAGCTAAGACCAAACCAACTAGTGAGCGATCACCATCGTAAACTTGTTCAATCCAACGATAAAGACTAATCACAGCTTCTTTGGCGTAGTGATCGCCAGTCAAAAAATAATAATATAATAAACCTGCGGTGTAACAATGTTGTCCGCCAGGTCCGCCACCCCCTGCATGGTCTTCATATGCATCTGCTTGGTGGTGTTGTGAATAAGTACGATGAGTACTCGATAACGCTGGTAAATAATGATCGGTGTGCCAAAAAAGCCCGCCATTGTATTCCGGCTTGTCGCGTTGGGTGTGATAAATATCAATATGCACGAGATGCTCAGCTAAATCCTGTGCCAGCGTCATATAACGAGGATCTTGTGTTAACAGTCCTTGTTTAAGCAAACCCAATAAAGGGTCATACTGGTTGTTGTAGACGCTAATAAAAGCTTTTTCACCTTGATGATTAGCGGCTTCATGATCCGCATAAATCTCACCAAAATGCCTAAATCCATACATATCAGCAGTATCACGTTTAGTAAAATAATTGGCTGTGCCAGTTAAGCCTTGCTCTAATAATGGCTGTAATTGGCTATCAAGCTGTTGCTGATGAAATAATTCTAATGCCCCTGTCGTGCTTAAATAATGAGGCTCTAAAGTGATGGTGATAGCTGAAATCACAGAGCAAGGTATTTGTGTCAGTAGTATTCTTCTCTGCCACCGTTCACCAGGTTGTAACTCGTTTAATGGCGCAATAGCCGAAGAGTGGAAACCCCAAGTTATGTGCCAATCGTCTGGCGATTGTTGGATATCTAAAGTACTTGGGAATTTTTGCCAGAAATGTATCAGCTGACAGTACCATGATGACCCCAGTCCCGAAATACGCACTGTCGGCTCGACACGCTTAAAAGTTGATGGCTGACCATCGATAAGCGTATATGGTTGGGAGATCGGCGATGTTAGTGATTGATCGAGATGCGCATCACTATCCCAATATTTACCACCACTACTGAGTTGAGCTAGGTGCAATTGTGGCGCACTTAAATAAGCACTATCTGCATGCAGTTGTGTTGCGATAGCACTGGTGTTCACATTTTTGAGTCTGCAGCCCCATTGTTCAATCAAAATACTGTTAGGATCACCCAGATCCCATGTGCCATTGGGGTGCTGGGCGGCTGCGGGATTGTGTAGTACCGATTCGATAAAAAGCTCACCAGTGGCATAAACAATACGAATATTGAGTTCATTGGTGATGTATTGTGTGCCCTGATAGATGTGTATCGCACATAGCACATCACAAAATAATGGTGTTTTAGCTAGATACTCTTTGATGGATTTAATTTTAAATTCGCTGCGTTCGGCACCTGTAAATAAGACCATAAAATCCAACGATCCCTGCTCATGCAAAATGCCATTTTGATTGATGCAAATAACTTGTTCGGCGCAATGGATGTTAAGCGTGTTCGAGGCATCCATTTTACAAAACGGTTGACTGGAAATGACAGCATTAACCGCTTGGTTTAAAGAAAATGTATGTTGTGTTTGTGCAGCTAAAGCGACAATCGCATTGACTTGCAACCAACGGATAGATTGATCGGGCCAAAAGGCTAACGGCTCTATATGGACAGGGTAAATTGTACCGAACTGATCCACTAACACAACATCTTGACTCAGCGTTAATTGCCCCACTTTACAAGCCATACCTTGCTGTAACACATAATGTGGCACTGCAATATCGCTGGGGTTATTAATGGCAAATATATTGCTAAGTTTTATCATATTTCGTCCTGAAATAATGCATTAAAAAGAATGTGTCATGCGCTCTGGGTTAACAATTTTTGCATTTTATGGAGTGACCGCTTAATTTGGTAGCTCATTGATTTACGCGATAAATGGGTCGAGTAAAATTGATATTGATGGTCACTTAATGATGTTTTATACGCACTTTCTCCACCTAAAAAATCGTAAATTTTGCAATCCAACCCTGAATAATACTGCATAGCTAAAGCATGCATAACCAATCCAACTTTACATTTATTATCGGCACTGACGTAATTTACACCGGATAAATAAAAGTACACTTTCCCGTTATGCTTAAAGTTATATAAGTAGCCTAGGTTAGTCGTGCCAGCAGTAAACTCTAATAAATGAATATCTTGTTGAGGATGCTGTAATAAAAGCAACTCTTGATGAAAATCAACAAAGTTAGGGTTATCGAACCCGCTACCAAATTCGCTATCTTCCCATCGCGATTTATGTAGCTCACCCAGTGGTTGGATATGCTCCAATGCTTCTTGACCAACGTGCTTTGTAATAACAATTTCACCATATTGAGTTTCAATATAGCGAATCGCGCGTTTAATTTGTGCGCGGCGATTTTTTGAAAAACTACTCAATAATGTGTGTAAATCAACAAACTCAGGAATGAGGTGCTTTGCAAATCCCTGCACAATTTCTTGGTCTATTTTGAATAATCCATTATTAGACCAATGTTGCGATGCTGTCGGACTGGTATTGATAATTACGCAATCAATGGTTTCGTGGTTAAAACAATATAAGATCCACGCGTTGCGGCATGCTTGTATATCTTGCTCTGCGGCTAATATGTCGTTGTATTCAATCCATGCCTGATCCAGTGGCTGTTTACCACTTTGGTTGAGGTAAAGCTGTTTGCAGCCAACCCCAAAACCAGACATAGCAACTTCGCCGGCAACACAAATTCCGATGGGCTGATGCACATTATCGGTTCGATAAAACACGAAAGCATGAATTGGCTGAGAAAGCGTCATTAACCAAGTGCCCATCCACGACCATGACAGAAAGAACGACGTACTTTTATGTTCTAATTCTTGCCAGATCTGGGCTATTTCAGGCAGGTTTAACGCCTGCCTTTGTACCATTATGTCGGTCATTACATTGCTTAACCGCTGATCTTATTTTGCAATTTGTTCAACCGCGAAATTAGTTCAGGCTTATTGGATGAAACGCTATCGAGTAACTTTTGCGCTTCTTTTTGGTTACCAGCAGCAATTAATACTTCTGCATAATTTAATACAATAGGCACATCAAATGGGGCTGTGCTGTATGCTATCTCCAAAAATGCTATCGCACTGGTCAAATCGTCTTGTTTAAATTTGATCATCCCTAAAGTATCTAGGACTTTTTCATTACTCGGATCGACATCTAGTGCTTGTTTAGCGTAATTCTCAGCATCTACGGTTTTTTCTAGTAGGTAGTAGCTATATGCCAGATTATTTAAAATAAACACATTTTTAGGTACTCTGAAGTTTAAGTTTGAGAGCACTTGAACTGCTTTAGGTGTGTCGTGTTTAATTAAAAATGAGCCCAGCATACCTACAGATGTTAAGTCATTTTTATGGGTGTTGGTGTGTTGTGTTAATAATGCAACAGCGTCATCTATGCGCCCTAAGTTATATAAACTTTGACTGTATTTGTGCACAACTTTGTTAGTCGGAGCACTTTGATATAAGGTTGCATAGCGTGCGACTGCATCGGCATAATCTTCAGTGTAAAAAGCAATGTTAGCTAATGCTGTTTGTGCTTTAGGGTGCTGCTCTTGTTCATCATTGAGAATCAAAATTGCGTTTTTTGCTTCATTATATTTTTTCAGTTCGATGAGTATGTTTGCTTTGATTATCTTAAACATCGGTATTTGCGGATGCTGGCTCAGTGCTCGGTTGACTAGGCGTTCGCTACTTATCCAGTCGCTGTTAAGTTCTAAGATCCCCAACTCGGCAATGTATGGTTCAACTGATTTAGGATGGGTGGTACGCCATTTCTCATATTCACGTTGCGCACCCATAAAATCATTTTTGGCTATTTTTGAACTCGCAAGTAACGACCAAAATAATGGAGGAGTGGTTGGGTTGGTGACATAACTGCCTAATAACGCAATAACACCATCAAAATCTTGAACCGCATAACGAGCACTTGCCAATAGTAGACGATATTCGATGCGTGATGGAAATACCTTAAATGCAGCGTCAAACTGTGTTAAATAAGAACGTGTTGAATTTAGGCCTAAGCTAGCATTGTATAAGTGATTTAAACTATTAAGGTTATACGGGTCGATTTCCAAGACTTTCTGGATATAGCCTAATGCTTCATCATAGTTCGTTGCAGTGATATGAAAGTCACTAAAAAATTGTAATGCAGCGATATTTTGCGGATCGATGGCAAGTACTTGAGCAAATGAGTTTTTGCCTTCCGAAAACTTATTTGTTGCTAGGTTAACCAAAGCTTTAAATGTCAAACCAATGATGGCTTGTCCATCATCAATGACGGCATCAGCTAACTCGAGTGCTTCGTCATATTGTTTATTTTTATAATAGCCGATTAATAATAAGCGCCGATTGTCGCTAACATTTTCACCATTTTCGATAGCTTGCTCAAGTTGTGCTATTGCATCACTAGTGTTTAATGCAATATTTAACAATGCCGATTTAGCTTTCATATCTTCGGACAACTCAACTCCCGCAGAATCTAAACGTTGTAACAGTTTTGATGCCTCTTGAGGTCGACCATCTGCAGAAAGTTTATACGCGGTTGAAGTTACTAATTGAGGATCAATTTGGCTAAAGTCTTTGGCCATTAATTCGGCAACTGAATTATCGCTGTAACCTAATTTAGCATTAGTTAATAGACGTGCATTCGTAATGGGGTGATCATCGGGGAAAGTAATGTTGATAGCATCTAGATAGCGTTTAGCTTGCTCATAATCGCCGGTTTTAATGGCACTTAACGCGGCGAGTGAGTAACTAGATACTGAATAGAGTTGTCCTTCAATTGCTTTTTCTGCGTGTAGTTTAGCCGCAACATAATCTTGATTTTGGTAGGCAATAACCGCGACAAGTTGTTGCACATAACCATTGAGTGGTAAATCAACGACTAACTCATCTAATAATGGTTTAGCTAAATTATAGTTCTCGTTTTTAATCATCGCCGCAGCATAAAATAACTTAAAACGATTGTTATTGGGTAAGGTACTAAATATTTTCGCGAACACATCCTCGGCTTCGGCAAAGCGTTGCAGCAGGGTTAACAATTGGCCTTTTAATAATTGTGCTTCAGTAAACTTTGGCTGGATAGTCAATACTTCATTAATCAACGCTAAAGCATCCTCATTTGCAGCTTGGCTAGCTGCATTGACAGCTGCTCCTAGATTGCTAAACACCGTTTCGGTTGTGATATCGTTAGCTAATTGAATGCTTGAGGTTGCACCTTGAGAATCGTTTTGTTTGTAATAGGATAATGCTTGATAAATATAAGCGGTAGCGAGTTGACCTTCTGTAATTTGCTGTACATGTTGTGATGCCAATTCATTTACAAAAGAAATTAATCCTGGATATTCGGCCATTAAATACTTAGCTTGCATTAAGCTAGGGATGACAATGTCTAATTGAAAATTATCGCTAAATAATTTGGTCCATTCTTTATCTGCACTGCGATAGTCACCTATTTCCATATAGCGCTGAGCAAGTATAAGGCGTAATTTTGTAGATGTTGGATCTTCGACTAGGCCATTTTTGATCAATAAAATGGCTGTTCTTACGTCTTGTGCGCCAGGTTGAGACACCTGTTGAATGATTTGCTCGGTCGTAAGTTGTTGTGTACATCCTGATAACAATGCAATCGTGCACACAGCGATGGCTGTTTTTTTCATGAATTATCTACTCCTTTAGACATAAATCATAATATTGCACAAATTGTAGTCAAAAAAAAGCCCGCTTGCGCGGACTTTTTTAAATAATCGTTAAATTATTTTGCTTTACGTCTTAAACCCGCTAGTGCTAGTAAGCCTGCACCGAAGATTGCAATTGACGAAGGCTCTGGAACATCAACAATAAATGTACCATCTAGAGTGGTTTGACGAACGGCTACATCATTACCATTCACATCCGTTATAGCTAATAACTGTTGATCTTGTGGGAATGGAGGGTTAACGTTCGTATCAAGTTTGATTGAAGGGCTGCCGCCATTTGCCAAGATATCATGTACATCTACAAAGCCGCTACCGGGAGCCTTAACAAATAAGAAATCATCAGCTGCTGCAGTAATATCAAACATTAAGTCTAAATTTGGACCAGCGATTGCAGAACCAGATAATGTACCCGCTAATGCAACAAAGGTAGCTGGAGAAATTAAACTTTCGAAATTAATTGTAAAAGTTCCTGACGTATACTGTGGACCAAATGCTGTAATAATCCCGTCTAAGAAATACTCAGTGGTTAATTTCCAAGTGTTTCCAAATCCTTCCACATCATCGGTATCAGTTAATGGGCTTAAGTTATCAACATCAACCTGACCAACTGTTGGTTGAGTTAATGTCACGTTAGTCGATCCGTCTAAAGCGATACCTGAAATACTAGGTGTAATACCTAAATCAGCGAAATCGCTTGTTTTATTGGTATCATAAAAAGTAGTGCCGATACCAATTGGGCCCATTGTTGCGTCATAAACAGACGTTGCAAGTAACTGACTGAAACCGAACTCGGTAAAAGTCGAAGTAGTAGTATCTGCGTCAAATGCTACACCAGTTAATTGTGATAGATTTGGTAGAATCACTGTGTCATCGTATACATTAGAACCTAAGTCAATGTACATGTCTGTTGCTAACGCTGCAGAAGATGCTGCCATCGCAGTCGCTGCGAAGATTGATAATGCTAATTTATTTGTTTTCATAACTCGTATCCATGTGTTGTAAAGTTCAAATTAAATATTGCAGGTGGCGTGCCACATTTTTAAATCATTGTTTATATTGAAGTATTTCTGGTTTATTGGTTGTTTGTATTGGTGTTGTGTAAAAAAATCAGACAGTTATTTAAGTACTACTTTTTTTGCAATAATCAGTTTAAGTCGTTGTAACCAACCTTTATAACCAAATGGGCAATATGTTGTGACGCCTTTATTTAAATACGCATCGACATGAAAACCCTTAGGTGCACAAACTATATCGCCTCGATTCAGCACTATTTTAAGTACTGTGCTTTGGGCGATACCTGCGCACAACTTAATTGCAACGGCTAGGGATGGGCCTGTTTCGGCATGAAAGTCTGCTTTTTCAGGCATGATTAAATATTTAGTTTGTAATAATGAGGGCGATAAACCCACCAAGAATTTCAATAATTTGTCCGATTTTTTAGCGCTGCTTGAAAATCCAAAATAATCATCATAATCCATTTTTCCGGGTAAAAAGGTAAGTAAAGCGCAACCCATACCAAGTGGAGCGGCAGTAACAATCGGTATGCTTTTCTCCGTACAAGCTCTAAAAATCATTTCACGGGCTTCCATGGCGAAGAAATCCAAGCTATCGACATACACGTCGACTCCCAATAAAAATGCGTCTACATTATCTGCTGTAACGCCTTGGTCAAAGTTGTTAATGCTGGCTTGTGGATTGATTTTGAGAGTGATATCTGCCATCACACTTGCTTTAGGCTGATTAATCGTATCGGTAAATGCGCCGGCCTGTCGGTTAAAGTTGTGCTCTTCAAATTCATCAAAGTCTGCAATATGAAAATGTTGAAATCCTAATCGAGCCAAAGTCGTTAGATGCTCGCCACCGACTCCACCCATTCCGGCAATGGCGATTTTTTTGGTGCTGATAATGGATTGCTCTGCAGGTGTTATCCAGCCAATATTGCGTGAAAAGGCATTGTCGTAATTGAACATTAAGGTTTCTCTAACTGCTTGATAATATTGTTAAACATAGATTTAAATCCTGGTGATAGGTGGGAAAAAAACAAATGAGGATTAATATAATAAGGGGCGCGTTGACCATGATAATCAATGGTAGGGCCAATTTTTTCGAATTTGATCCCAATGAAACTCATACTCCGTGCTAAGCGAGGCTCCATCATGACGTAAGTGTGCGTTATGTTGTGATTCAATACTGTAGAGGCTGCGGCTAAATACAATCCTACTGCGATGAATGGAAAACAGCGTAATTCTGTTTCTGAATAAACCTCTTGATTGATCGCACCGGTTGCAGCTCCGCTAAATTGATCGCTTTTACGACGACGATAATCAAGTGGCACAGCCAAGCGTGATAGTTCGCATATTTGTTCGCGTGGGAAGAACTTAGGGTGAAGCGTTTCGTGGGTAATACTGTCACTACAAAACTTTTCAATTGGCAATAGCTCAGCGTCGCTTTTGGGACGTACGATCCTTACCGTACCTGCAAACGCGCCAATTGATAAGTGTTTGAGCAAACAGTGGGTAGAATAGGCATCAAATTCATCATGCTCTAATGCATCATCTTGCATCGGTTCAAAATGTAATTCTTCGCAATACACACGATGACGTATATTAAATACTTCATGACGAAGTGTGTCATCCAACGCTAGTATTGGTAAAAAGTACTCGGAAAAATGCGAAGAAATCCTATTTGCTTCGCGTAATTTTAAAAAATTACGGTATCCCTTTTTGATCGCCGAGATAATGGATAATTGTTGTAATGGGTGCTGTTGTGGATTAAGTACTAATGTTTGCACAATAATATACGCAGTGAACGAATCATATAGAAAGTGTAGCAACGATCATCAAATCTGCTAGTCGATGTGATAAAGGGATGGGGTAGATATTAAATTATTGCATTAATTTTTGCTGGGTATAAAGATATAGCAACGCAATATATTCATATATTGCACGTTCAACCCTAGCGATACTTACCGCAGACGGATTGTTAAGGCTAAATGACCAAGTCGAGTTAGATAGAAAGTCAACAGGGAAAAAGAGTACCTCTGAGTTTGGAGCGATACCATGTAAATCCATTGCAATACGAGGAATATGTGTTGCAGAGCTCACAATGATGGTGATCTGTCCTGCCAGTAAAGGGGCTACCGCAGTTAGCTCTTCATAAGTGTTAGTGCCGGCTTTGACTAAGATTAAACGACGTTTATCGACGCCGCGAATTTGATAAAATTGTGCGACTGCTTCAGCGTAGTTTTGCTCCGTATCACGTAAAAAATTTCCTCCACTAATAATTAATGGCAGATCCCAATGCTGGTGTAAAAACAACCCGTTACTAATGCGCTGATAAGTCGCATCTGACCAGCGAGTATGTTCAGGTTGTGAAGTGTTGGAATCATAGTATCCCGCTAAAATATAAATTTGCGTCGCTCTAGACAGCCTATCTGCTTGCAATTCTTGAGCTGGATACTGGTGTTCGATAGGTTGTAATAACAAACTAGAAAAAAAATACTGAGAGCAGAGTAATAACCACATGGTTGCTAGAGTAACAAGTGCCTTAGCTATGCCTTTTTTATCAGTGCAGCGAGCATAATAGCAAGCGACACACAGTAAAATGATCACTTGGGTAATCGGAGAACATAAAGCTTGGATCAATTCACGCATTGCATAACCTTGTTAAAAAAGCGACTGGATGATTAGTAAAAGCAGACTACACTTAAAATAGTACATTTACGGCTTGCTGTGTCGATAAATTATATTGTCACGTTTTTTAAGTTAACAAAGGATTGTTATGCGTCTACTTAGTTTTTATCGAACTTTAGTCTTGAGTATCTGTTTCAGTGCCAGTGTTATAATAGCATTAACGTCTGTTTCGGCTGTCGCTTCTACAGAATTAGCCAAAACCATTAAAACAGTCAGCCCAAGTGTGGTTGGTATTGGCTTGATGACTCCGCTGAATGCGCGAGCAGCGCAGTTACGTGGTACAGGTTTTGTGTTTAGTAATGGGCAATATGTTGCGACAAATTATCATGTGGTTTCGGAGGTGCTCGATCCGACTATTGTTCAGTATTATGCTGTGCTTAGTGGTTCGGGAAAACGTCCGGATGTGCTCCGTGCGGAAATCGTTGCGACCGATCCGTTGCACGATATCGCGATTTTACAAGTTACCAAAACACTGCCAGCGTTAACGTTAGCAGGTGATGATTATTATGAGGCTGGTTTGGATATAGCATTGACTGGATTTCCGATAGGCGCTGTATTGGGGCTATATCCTGCGACACATACTGGGATTATTGCCGGGGTCACGCCGGATTCTACGCCAGCGCGAAGTTCTGATCAGTTAACTCAGACTATTATTGAGCGTTTGAGTAAAGCATTTTTAGTGTATCAATTAGATGCAACAGCGTATCCAGGAAATAGTGGTAGTCCATTATATTTACAGGACTCAGGAGTGGTAATTGGCATCATTAACAAGGTTTTTGTGACTGAAGGAAAAGAGTCTGCATTGACTAATCCTAGTGGCATTACGTATGCCATTCCTATTAGGCATTTGAAACGGTTGGCAGAAAAGCAGCAGATAAGCTGGTAATGCTAAAATTTAATGTCGGTTTATTTTACATATAGTGTAGCGATGGAAAATAAAAGACATATAAATCAGAAATTTACGATATGGCAAGAATATTGCTGTTTATTAGATAATAATCATTTTATCAGTTCAATTTTTATGAACGCTGCAAGCTTGATACGTTCAGGCTGCATTGAACACACATGGAGTAGTTAAATGAGCGAACATGAGCAACCTTCAGGGCAATCGACAGGATCAACCGATACTGCACGTCGCAAATTTTTAGTTAAAACATCAACAGGTATTGCTGCTGGTAGTATTATGGCCACTTTACCGACTAAATCGGTTTGGGCTACGGGAATAGGCAATTCAATGGCCGCTTCTGGTCATGGTTCAGATACCTTCGGTGGTGTGACCTTGCACTTGCAAGATGCTTCTTATTTAGTGACACATACGCATGCAAGTGTCCATACACAAACATTTAAAAGTGTTTTTGGTCTCAATGCTTATAAATTTAGTGGCGGTGCAGTTAGCACTTATCCTGATGAAACAACATTGATTCAGGTTTTAACTGGTATGGCCGATACCGTTACACAGGATTTAGAATTATATGGTCCTAACGATATCAATTTGAATATGGTTATTGTTTATCTAAATGCATTATTAGACCCAACAGACGGTAATATTACCTATCCAATAATACAGTCAACCAATAGCTTTCCATTTAATTCGCTATCGAACTTTGCTGATTACCTAGGTAATGAAGCAGCGGTAAGACGCTTAACAACGTCCAGTCAACTCGCTGCATTAGTGGCTAATCCAAATCAAAGTTTAATTTAATAGGCTATGGATACCAATGCATAATAAGGATGTTTATGCTGATACAATCAATTTTAAAACAAGGGGTGCATTTGCACCCTTTTCATGACCAAAGCGGTATTTGTTTATACAACGACAACACCACTGAAATGGTGACCTTGTTTATGCAAGCTGCTCAAATCGAAAGCCTATTAGACGGAGTGACTCGCTGCTCTAGAGACGAGCGAAGAATGTTACAATCATTAGAAGATAAAGGATTTATCTATGAGCATTCACTATCATGTCTAACACCTTTGAACTAGCGCTAGAACCGTTTCATTTTCAAATCCATACAGACATTCCATTAGTCGCAGAAAATTTACGTTTGATGTACGGTGATAGAGTGCATGATGTAACGAATCAAGTAGGGATCTTACCTTATATAGATTATATTTTGCATATAACTCACACTAACGGAATTCGACGTTTTTTCAGGCCTCAAGCTCGGTTTAAATGCGATCAATATGAGCCTTTTAAACCACTCAATCACTCTCAAGCATTTGCGATGTTGGAATGGGGGATGAACTGGGCGATAGCGAGTTATGAAATGGAACATGTTGTGATCCATTCAGGTGTTCTTGCGCGCGGCGATGATGCGGTGCTTTTTCCTGCCCCACCTGGCTCAGGTAAAAGTACGATGACTGCGCATTTAGCTTTTAATGGTTGGCGATTGTTGTCGGATGAAATGGCATTAATTACACCATTGAGTCAATCGGTGACGCCATTTGTTCGCCCGATCTGTCTCAAAAATCAATCTATTGGATTAGCGAAGCAGTGGTTTACCGATGCTCAATTTTCTTCTATAGCCAAAGATACGCACAAAGGGGATGTCATTCATTTAGCGCCGCCAATCCATCAACCTAGTGATTTATGCCGTCCAGCTACGATCAAAGCGATTGTCTTTCCGCAATATCAACGCGGTGCTCAAATCGATATCACTGAATTAAACCAAGCCCAAGCTATGTATCAATTAGCCGATAATGCGTTTAATTACTCGGTATTGGGGGAGCGAGGTTTTAATACGTTAATAGGCGTGGTTGAAAAAGCCCGCTGTTTCCAAATTTTGTATTCACAAGCTAGCGATGTTCAAGAATTTCTCGAGCAAGAAGTGTTACAGCCAAAACTAGTGGAGACAGTGTGTGAATAGTACGATTGATAGAGATTTACTCGCGCAATTATTTGTGCGCCCCGAGTTAGCTCAGTCATTGACCTTAGCGCAATGGACCCAAGTGCTGACGGTGTTACGCCATGAAAAATTACTTGCTAGATATGCATTGTTATTGGAACATGAAACGTATTTTGACGCATTACCTAAATTTGTCCAACGCCATTGTCATAGCGCTATTACCTTAGCAGAGCGGCATGCGAAACAAGTGCATTTTGAATTAGCACAATTACGCGATACATTTACCGCAGCGACAGATACTTGGCTGGTCTTAAAAGGCTCGGCATATACGGCTTCAGGCTGCTCAGCGGCAATGGGGCGAGTGTACAATGATATTGATATTTTAGTCGATAAACCGCATTTATCTATAGTAGAGCGGCAATTGATTATGAGTGGTTGGATGCCACAAGAGATTGATGATTACGATGAAGCATACTATCGTCAATGGACTCATGAAATTCCACCGCTACAACATGGCTATAGGGGGACTATGATGGATCTACACCATAATCTGGTGCCTCCTGTATCTGGACGTGCGCCAGATATGTCCTTGTTGTTTAAACATATTGAGCTCACCGATGCAGGGATCCCTGTATTGGCATTACCTGCAATGGCACTGCACAGTGCAATTCATTTGTTTTTTAATGACGATTTTTCTGCTTCCTTTAGAGATCTAACCGATTTATATCTCATGTTTAACGATATGAGTCATGCTCAATGGGAAACGGCTTATTCACTCGCGCTCGAAACCGGTTTTGCCACAGAGCTTGCTTTGGCAATGCATTGTACAGGTGATATGTTTCAAATTTCATTAACCGCACCGCAATTGCGATTTGTCAGTACCCATACGACGCTTCGTCAGTCGCGTTGGATATGTAATGCAATGTATTCGACACACCCCTTTGTCGCGACCTCATCGCAATCATGGTATACGACTTATGCTTGGTTACGCGGGCATATATTAAAAATGCCTGCTAAAACATTACTCTATCACCTTAGTATGAAAGCTTATCGGTTGAGTGTAGAGCGAATTTTAGGTAAACATTTTTTTACTAAACAGGACAAAGGAACCGATCGGGTCATGCCATAGAATGATGTCGAGAGTGTTTATTTTACTAAAAGGAATGCAAGATACATGAAAGTACTAGTCACCGGAGCCGCTGGATTTATAGGTGCACATGTCACCCAATCATTACTGGATCGAGGGGATACCGTGGTCGGTGTCGACAATATGAATGATTATTATGATGTGTCATTAAAAGAGGCACGTCTTGCATGGATTGCTGATAATCCCAATAGTCAGGCTTTTCGCTTTGTTAAATTAGATGTGGCAGAACAATTAGGCATGCAAACATTATTTGCAGAAGAACGCTTTGACAAAGTCGTGCATCTGGCTGCTCAAGCTGGCGTTAGGTACTCTATTGAGGACCCACACGCATATATTAGCTCGAATGTGGTTGGATTAATGAATGTATTAGAAGGATGTCGTCATAACAAAGTCGCCCATCTAGTGTATGCCTCTTCTAGTTCTGTCTACGGGGCAAATGAATCTATGCCGTTTTCGGTCAGTGATAATGTTGATCATCCTGTATCTTTGTATGCAGCAAGCAAGAAAGCCAATGAATTAATGGCTCACACTTATAGCCACTTATATGACTTACCCACAACTGGACTGCGCTTTTTTACTGTGTATGGGCCTTGGGGAAGACCCGATATGGCACCGATTAAATTTACTAAAGCAATTATGGCTGATGAACCCATCCAGGTGTTTAATTATGGTAATCATCGACGAGATTTTACTTATATTGATGATATTGTTTCGGGTGTGTTACACACACTTGATCATACGGCTCAATCAAATCCCAATTGGCAGGGCAGTGCGCCTGATCCTGCAACGTCCAAAGCACCTTGGCGTGTATATAATATTGGCGCACAAACACCGGTTCACCTGCTAAGTTTTATTGAAACCCTAGAGCAAGCCATTGGCAAAGTGGCAGAAAAAGAAATGCTACCGATGCAACCTGGTGATGTGCCAGATACATTTGCTGACGTTGAGGCATTGGTCAATGATGTTGGCTATCGCCCTACCATCGACGTGACAGAAGGCGTACATCGCTTTGTTACTTGGTATAAATCATATTATGGTCAATAACCATAATTAAATATGCAGTAAATGTTACAGGTTCGTGAATCACTGATTTAGATCAATATTTAAAATTATTAAGCCTCTATGATTAGTACACGGATACAATGTACTAGTCATTATTACATCATATCTGTACTCATTATCCATTAAATCTTCTGTATTATTAAAACAAGGTTTTGACACCATGAATAAATTAGGCGTTTCGCTCCGTACTGTATTTTTAACGATGACAATATGCATCTTCGTTGTTGGGTGCAGTAGTCAATTCGCCACTGCGGTTCGTAAAGTGACCTATCCACCTGATTTTACCTACACACCACAGGGAGAATTGCGCTCGGATATGGCTCAGTTAGCGGAGCAAATGGTATTGCTAGATCAAGCTTTGGCTTCAACGGCAGAAGACAGTGATGCAGCTCGTGAAAAACAACGTCAACAAGTGTTATTTACATTGCGCAATATGGGACGCATAGCAACTAGCTTAAAAGCCAGTGAAACAGGGACTAATCACCCTTTTATGCAAGACTATATGCAAGATTTTATAGCTAAAATTGATCAAGCTAGAGGTGGTGCAGCGATTCAACCGCCTCGATATTTTTTCGCGGGTAAATTATCCGGTGGATGTACTAATTGTCACAAGGTTAATCGCTAATCTGCGATTAACCTTGTAGAGTTATCATGATTTAAGCTAATGTTGCTTTCATTTCGCGACGACGTTCATGGAGTAACGGCTCAGTATAACCACTAGGCTGAGTCGTGCCCAATATGATTAAATCACGCGCGGCTTGAAATCCGATTGCGGCATTATAATTAGGACACATTGCAATATACTCAGCATCATCTTTGTTTTGCTCATCCACTAATCGCGCCATCCGTGCTAACGTTTCATCAATCTGTGCGATGCTCACTACACCATGAGTTAACCAGTTAGCGATGTGCTGTGCTGAGATCCGCAATGTTGCCCGATCTTCCATCAAACCCACATTATGTATGTCAGGCACTTTGGAACAGCCAATACCTTGGTGTACCCAGCGCACAACATACCCTAAGATACCTTGGATATTGTTGTCTAATTCAGCTTGGATCTGCTCAGTTGTTAACTTGCGATCCGCTTCAATTAATGGGATATCCAAGATGGTATCAATGCCATCAAAATCACTGTCACTTAATGTTTTTTGCACAGCATACACATCTATTTGATGATAATGCAGTGCATGTAACGTTGCTGCAGTTGGTGATGGAACCCAAGCTGTATTGGCTCCCGATTGTGGATGACCGATTTTAGCACTCATCATATTCGCCATCTGATCAGGGATGGGCCACATGCCTTTACCTATCTGAGCTTTGCCTGACATGCCTGCACGTAATCCAGTGATGACATTGGCTTGTTCGTAAGCATTGATCCAAGGTCGCTGTTTGAGCTCTGCTTTAGGGGCAAAAATACCTTTTTGCATCGACGTATGAATTTCATCGCCTGTGCGGTCAAGAAAGCCAGTATTAATAAATACAACCCGCGCTTTTGCTTGTTCAATACACGCTTTGAGATTGACTGACGTTCGGCGTTCTTCATCCATGATCCCAATTTTGATAGTGTGGCGTTTGAGTGCCAACAGATCTTCAATCGCATTAAACAAATCATCACTAAATTTAACCTCTTCAGGCCCATGCATTTTGGGTTTGACGATATAAATACTGCCCGTTCGTGAATTCACAAACTCGCTGTTGCGATTTAGATCATGCAACGCAATGAGTGACGTGATCACGCCGTCCATGATCCCTTCAAATATAGGCTGTCCATCCAATAAAATTGCATCATTTGTCATTAAATGACCGACATTGCGCACGAACATCAAACTGCGGCCTTTTAATAGGATTGGCTGACTATTTAAGCCATGATATTCACGATCGGCATTCATTTTACGGGTCAGACGCTTGCCGTTTTTTTCCATCTCGATAGACAGAGTACCTTGCATTAATCCGAGCCAATTTTGATAGACGAGGGTTTTATCTTCCGCATCAACGGCTGCCACAGAGTCTTCACAATCCATAATTGTACTGAGTGCTGATTCGACTAATATATCTTTGATATTGGCAGGATCAACTCCACCAATCGGGTGGTTAGCATCAATTTGTAGTTCGATGTGCAAGCCATTATGTTTAATTAAAATAGCAGTTGGCGCGCTTAGCTCACCTTGGTAGCCAATACATTGTTCTGGTGCCGCTAGCCTAGTCTGTGTGGCATCTTGTAAGGTAACAAGTAAGCCAGTTGGAGTCAGGGTATAGCGAACTGCATCTGTGTGTGAGCCGTGTGTCAGCGGTGCTATATCATTTAAATACTGGCGAGCTTGGCTGATGACTGCCTTACCTCTAACAGGATTATAGGACGAGGTCTTTTCGGCACCATTTTCTTGTGATAAGACATCAGTGCCATACAACGCATCATACAAACTACCCCAACGCGCATTGGCAGCGTTGAGTGCATAGCGTGCATTATTAATTGGCACAACTAATTGTGGGCCAGCCATGGTCGCTAATTCAGGATCGACGTCTTGAGTCGAAATGGTAAAATCTTGTGGGGCAGGCACTAAGTACCCTATTTTTTGCAAAAATGCTTTGTAATCTGCAAAAGTATCTTTAGGGTATTGTTGATGATATTGATCGATTTGCGCTTGTAATTGGTCGCGCTTTTCAAGTAGTGCATGATTACGAGGAACAAACTCCGCTAAGATATGCGCAAAGCCATCCCAAAAATCAGCACTTTCAATATTCGTAGAAGGCAACGCGGCTGAATTAATAAAATCAGCCAGCGTTGTATCAATTTGTAGTCTACCGTGAGTGTGATAAGCCATCATCGTAATCCTATTTTGTGGTTATGATAGGACCAGTATATGCCGTAAATTCGATAATGTTTAGATTATAGTGCCTATGATTGGCATTCACGATATTTATGTTTAATGGGTTATTTATTCCACTGTCGATTGCATTATGAGTGAGTCATACGCTCAGCAACATCACCAATTAATCGACGTAACCAAATATGCCCAGCATCATGATGCAACAATGCACTCCACGCCATTTTTAAAGCAATAGGCGGAATATCAAACGGGGGTGGCAAGACCATGATCTCTGGATCATCTTTGAAAATTTTGGCTGCGCGACTAGGAAGTGTGGCAATTAAGTTTTGCGTCTTAGCAAGTTGTAATGCAGCGTGGTAGTGCCGAGTAAAGACACGTATTTGACGTTGTTTACCAAGTTTGGTTAGTTCGGCATCGACCCATCCTAATTTTTGCACTTCGTTAGGATCGATTCCCACACCGATACCAAAACCCGTCTTACTGACCCAGATATGTTGTCCAGACAAGTATGCCTCTAGGTTAAAATTTTCACATCTGGGGTTATGTCTGTTAAGCACACACGCAAATTGATCGTACCAAATGACTTTTTGATGAAATGACAATGGTAATTCGTCAAAGCGGTTTATCGCCATATCCACGCGACCTTGTTCAACATCGTGAAAGGTGACATCTGAGGGGGTGATCAGATCGAGCGTAATGTTGGGCGCTTTAGAATTTAGCTCCTCAATTAGCTCTAATAATAATGTGGACTCGGCATAATCCGAAGTCATGATCCTAAAAGTACGGGTTGACGTTTCAGGGCTAAATTCGGTTTCAGGTTGGATCGATGACTCAAGTTTACTCAACACATCTCGGATAGTAGGCTGAAGTTCTAAGGCGCGTTTGGTCGGCGTCATGCCTTCGCTAGTTCTCACTAATAATGGATCTTTAAACAGATCGCGCAAGCGTTTTAAGCCATTACTCATTGCCGGTTGAGTAATACTCAATTGATTTGCTGCTTTAGTGACGCTCCCTTCGCGCAGTAATACATCTAAATAAACGAGTAAGTTTAAATCAATTTTGGCAATATTCATGGGGTTGCGATCCTAGCTTTGAGTTTAATACCGTGATGATAAATACCATTATAAACAAATGGCATTAAATATCACTGAGCAATTAGTCTAATGAATGAAGGGCGTATACTTGAATGAGGTAACGTATAAAAAAACCCAGTCGAAACTGGGTTTAGTAAGTTACTTATGTGTCAAAGTGATTAATTAATCAAACTGATTCATCGTGTTATCTTCACCAGACGCTTTGAGTGCTTGGTCACCAGAGAAGTACTCTTTGTGCGTATCACCCAAATCAGAACCCGCCATTGCTTGGTGTTTAACACACGCTAAGCCTTGACGTAATTCTTGACGTTGTACACCTTTCACATAAGCTAGCATGCCTTGGTCGCCGAAGTAACCTTGTGCAAGGTTATCGGTTGATAACGCCGCAGTGTGATAAGTTGGTAGTGTAATCAAATGATGGAAGATCCCCGCCTCACGTGCCGCATCGGCTTGGAATGTTCGGATTTTTTCATCTGCGATTTGTGCTAATTCACTGTTATCATACTCAACAGACATTAACGCTGCACGATCATAAGCTGACACATCTTTGCCTTCTTCAACCATAGTATCAAAAATTTGCTGACGGAAGTTTAACGTCCAGTTGAAGGAAGGAGAGTTATTGTAAACTAGTTTTGCATTTGGTACGGTTTGACGAATTGCGTTAACCATCTCTGCGATTTGACCTACGTGCGGCTTTTCAGTTTCAATCCATAATAAATCAGCACCGTTTTGTAATGACGTCACACAATCTAAAACAACACGGTCAAAACCAGTATTATCTTTAAATTTGAACAACCCATTAGGTAAACGAACTGGCTTAACAATTTCATTGTTGAGTTTCATGATCGTGTCGCCGTTTTTAAGCGCAGCTAAATCAGGAACCGGTGTCACTTCTAAGAAATCATTGTACTGCTCAGCTAAATCACCATCATTAGTTGATACTGGGATTTTTTGAGTCAGGCCAGCACCTAATGAATCGGTACGGGCAACAATCACACCATCATCCACACCTAATTCTAAGAAGGCATAACGAACAGCATTAATTTTCGCAAGAAAATCTTCATGTGGAACGGTTACTTTACCGTCTTGGTGACCACATTGTTTTGCGTCTGATACTTGGTTTTCGATTTGGATACAACATGCACCCGCTTCAATCATTTTCTTAGCAAGTAAGTAGGTTGCTTCTTCGTTACCAAAACCTGCATCGATATCTGCGATAATCGGCACGATGTGAGTTTCAAAATTATCGATTTGTGCTTGAATCTCTGCAACATCACCACCAGCGGCTTGAGCGGCATCTAGTTGGTTAAATAAATTACCTAATTCACGTGCATCAGCTTGACGTAAGAAAGTGTATAGCTCTTCGATAAGCGCAGGTACAGAGGTTTTTTCATGCATTGATTGGTCAGGTAAAGGACCGAATTCAGAGCGAAGTGCTGCAACCATCCAACCTGAAAGATATAAATAAGACTTATCAGTCGTACCTTGATGCTTTTTCACGGCTAACATTTTTTGTTGACCGATAAAGCCATGCCAGCAACCTAAAGACTGAGTATATTGTGCAGAATCTGCATCATAGTCTGCCATGTCCTTGCGCATGATGCCTGCAGTGTATTTGGCGATATCCAAACCCGTTTTAAAGCGATTTTGCGTTTTCATGCGTGCGGCAAATTCTGGGCTGATTGCATTCCAACCCGTTCCTTGCTCTTTAATTAACTTTGCAAATGCAGCTTGATCTTGTTGATATTGAGACATAGTCGTTATCCTTTTAGTAATGTGTAGGGCGGTGCAAGCAGGTATAAATAACTAACTGTGCAACTGACTATTTCATCTTAGGGAGTAAATTCAGATAATTAAAATCAATAATCTGCATTACCTTTATTTACCTTGTGAATGTTTTAATAAGGGATGAATGCGAAGCTAATGACGTAATGCTTTTCTCTTATAGCTTGTATTTTTAGGTTTTTAAAAGTTATATAAGCGGTTGGTCGCTCATCCTATAGGAGTAGATAGAGGGTAATATTAATTGATATTATGAATGGTCGTTATGTTTTTCATTCATGAATTTTGTTTTTCACAAGGTGAATTTCACAAGTGGGAAGTCATGTTCATCTCTTGGGAATGGATGAAAAGTACAATATAGTTTCAAGGTTCAGCGTAAGTGGTTACAATAACTATTATTAGTGCACCCAACTCAATTTAGGACGACAACGATATGCAAATTCGATTGATAAAGTTATTTACACTCAGTCTTAGTGCTTTGGCATTAAGTGCTTGTGTAGTCATCACACCTGATATTAAGGTGCAACATGAATTCGATACCGATTTTTCTGCAAAAAGTGGGTCGACGCCCAAAAATATTATTATGATTGTCGCTGATGGCATGGGACCAGCATACACCACTGCATACCGTTATTATGCCGATGATCCAAGTACCGCGGAAATCGACACTACGATTTTTGACCAATGGCATGTTGGTAACTCTTCGACTTATCCTGCGAGTGTGTCTGGTGTGGTGACGGATTCTGCAGCCAGTGCAACGGCCTTAGCTTCTGGAATAAAAAGCTATAATGGTGCAATCGGTATGGATGTTAATAAACAGCCAGTGACATCGGTATTGCACCGTGCCAAAGCGAAAGGCATGAAAACAGGTTTGGCGGTGACCTCTCAAATCGTGCATGCAACCCCTGCAGCTTATGTTGCTCATAATGAATCACGCCAAAACTACAATCAGATTGCCGATAGTTATTTTGATGATCGCATTAACGGTGAGCATAAAGTGGATGTGATGCTAGGTGGTGGGACTAATTATTTTATTCGTGATGATCGCGATGTTCGTCAGCTATTTGTCGAACAGGGGTATCAGTATATTGATAACTATGGGCAGTTATCTTCATTAAGCAACAATACCGGTGCTTTAGGTTTGTTTGCGCCAGTGGGTTTACCTTGGGCGTTAGATGATAGCGATCCTTCTCGTTTGCGCACTATGGCCAAAACAGCGGCGCGTTTACTCGAAAACAACCAAGGGTATTTTTTGTTACTCGAAGCGAGTCAAGTCGATTGGGCCGGTCATGGTCGTGATATCAATTCTGCTATGGCTGAGATGCAAGATTTACATGCGATGTTGGAGTGGCTCGCTGAGTATCAAGCTCAGCATCCTGACACATTAGTTGTGCTGACAGCCGATCATAGTACAGGCGGATTGACGCTAGCGGCTAATGGTGAATATCGTTGGGAGCCAGAGTCATTGCACGGGATCACGAGCTCTGTAACCGCGATGATTAAACACTTAGTTAACAGTGAAAAAGAACCAGCAGCGCGCTTAGCATATATTGAACAACAGTTAGGTTTTGCTTTAACCGAAGATGAGCAAAAATCGGTACTTGCTATGGACATGAGTACCAAATCTCGTTCATTGGAAAGTGTTATCAAACAGATCATTGACCGTAAAACGAATACAGGCTGGACAACTTGGGGACATACCGCAGTTGATGTTCAAGTATTTGCGGTAGGACCTGGCGCAGAGCGTTTTGCAGGGCATCAAGATAATACCGACATTGCCAAACGCTTATTTGAGTTGTTAGATTAACTATTAGTAAGAGGCGTTTTACTGATTCAAAAACGTATCGACTTCTTGTCCGGTTATTTTTTTCATTTGCATGAAAATGTACATGATAGCGGTGATCAGCATTAACATGCTAGGGATCACAATAACCGGATAACTCAGTGCGGTCATGCGTCCTAATTCTTCTGTATAAGCTTGAGTGCCAGGTTCTGACACTAAAATCCATTTGGCTAAGCCATAGTTAAGGGCTGAAGAAACAAAAAATGACGCCGCCACAATATAATTGCTCACACCAATCTTCTTTTCAAATTCTTCGGTTTTATTTAACTCTGCTAGTGCACTATTGAGTTTCGGCCAATTGATGATGACATCATTGAGTACAAGGATCTTAATCAATGGCTTTTTCATATAGCGCGTCACTAATACTGCGATACCAATCAATCCAGGAATTGCCGCTTCTTTAATGGCGATATATTCCGCTGGTAACTTCAATAAGCTAATACCACCGGTTAATAAGACACTGATGATCCCTAATACTGAGAAAAAATTCACTTTCTTAGTTTGCAGCAATTCATACAAGCCGTAACCTACGGGAAACGCTAACGCCACTGCAATACTCCACAATGGCCCAAGATATTCAGGCGCGCTGGCGTAGGACATGATCACTACTGGAATAATAATGTTGAAGGCTAGATTCCCTAGCATGTTTTGTTGCTGAGGTTTAGGGTTCACTGGTGAGCTCTCTGGTGGTGTTAAAGATGAATAAGCTAGAAATCGTGCAGTTTAGCCTAAAATAATATGCGGTACAAACCGAGATGTGTCTTGTGTGATTAAAGTATTATCTTCGCGCACAGAGATCCCCGCTGGCATATCATTAACCAGCCACGATCCTATCAACGTATAGTTATCGGCAAATTTGGGTAAGGGGGTAAATTGCTGGAAGATCACCCCTTCATCGCCATACTCTCCGCCGGTTTGCGCGATGATATCACCATTATCAATGATCATGATGTTGGCTCCTTCTCGCGAAAAAATAGGTTTTTTTACCCATTTACCACTCTTATCCACTTTATCTAAATCTTTATGTAGATAACTCGGTAATAAGTTCGGATGGTTGGGGAACATCTCCCATAACATAGGTAACAATGCTTTATTGGATAGGACACTTTTCCAAATGGGTTCGACCCATTTCGTATCTGAGTAGGCGGCGATTTCGCCAAATTCTTCTTTGAGCATAAACTCCCAAGGATAGAGTTTAAAGGCCATGTCCATCGGATGATTATCTAGATCCATAAAGCGATGGGTATCTGTGACACCAATATCATCAATAAACACAAATGGTGTGGTCAATCCAGCTTGAGCTGCACAGTCTTGTAAATATTGGACGGTTCCGCGGTCTTCATCACTGTCCAAACAACATGAAAAATGCATGTTTTTTTGTTGGTAATGATTAGCGATGTCACGAAAGCGCATGATCAGCTTTTCTTGCAGAGAGTTAAATTGGTCACTGGCGTTGGGCAACGCACCACTATCCACTTGTTGCTCTAGCCATAACCATTGCCAAAACCCAGATTCGTATAAACTCGTTGGGGTATCGGCATTATTTTCTAATAATTTGGCAGGACCCGTGCCATCGTAGACAAGGTCTAAACGTGAATATAGAGAAGGGGCTTTGGCTTGCCAAGAATCACTGACAGCTTCATGAAAGGCCGCAGGAATGCAAAAATCATTTAATAGTGCTTCTGATTGCACGACTTTATCTACCACATGCAAACACATGTCGTGGAGCTCTTGAGTCGGATCTTCAATGTCGTTTTCGATTTGCTCTAGGGTAAATTGATAATAAGCAGTTTCATCCCAATAGGGCTGGTCGTTGATGGTGTGAAACGAAAAACCATATTCAGTAGCTAATTCTTGCCAATTTTGGCGTGCTGAAATATCTCGACGTAACATAGTTAAGTCCCTTTTTAAGTGTTGATACGATAGTAAATAGCTATCGTTTGACTCTCATCTAAAACCAAATTGGTCCGATATAATTTAAACAAGATGCAATTTATGTAAAACGCTATCTATGCAAGATATACAAGGATTGAATATCATCATGCGCAAAGTGGACTTTAAAGAATACGTGTTTAAGCCTGAGCAAATATTAACGAGCTTTGAGCAGCCAACCTCTGAAACATGCACAACAGGTTCTGGCTTAGGGGATGAGGCTTTACTCAACGGTGAAAACACCGCTAACTCGGCTACACCACCTAAACCCAATATCGAAGGGCAACTACAAAACTGGATGAAATATCACTCAGGTAACCTTTGGCGCTAGGTTTTACTTTGGCTTATCCCCTAAATAAGGTGAGTAACTTACCCACCCCAACTACGAGAGCTGGCTTTAGTGCGAGCGACGCTTTTGCCAAACCCGCCGCGTTTAACGGTATTATTGACAGTCGGTTTAGGTTTAAAGTCGGAGCTATAGACTTTAGCAGTGCGATTTCGCTGACTACCATAATCTTTGCCGGTAGCGCCAAACCAACGACCACGTAATGACGAGTTACGCGAGTTAGATGTATACATAGGTTGTGAATAATAACGATTGCGACTGCTACCGCCAAGCATATTGCCCATCATATAACCTGCCATGAGTGGCATAAAAAAGCTTCCTGAGTTACCTTGATTGTTCGCGTTGTTGTCGCCGGGAATGGGTTCTTCGGTTCTGGCTACATATTCACAATTATCTTGACCAAACTCAAACTCACAATCAGCTTGACCTAAGAACTTAGGGCCTGTGCGTAAAGCTTCATTTTTGGCTTCTTGATAAGCGACTTTACACTCTTGCATGTAGTTTGGGTTGCTGCTGGAACATTCATCGATACTGGTATAAATCGAGGCGATTTCTGGCTCTTCACCACAAGCACTTAAAAACACCACACTCATACTCACTGCTAATGGGCGAATAGCAAACCATTTACGCATGGAGGGTAGGGCAATATGGGCAGTTCTTTTTGAATTTGACATAAAAAATCGCTCCTAGTAAGTCATGCAAGCGGCATTGAGTAGACCGACGGCCAATGATACAGCAGCTAACATAATGCCAGCAGAGGTTTCATTATTTTCAATGCGTTCGGCGATTTTAGGCATAAACGTAAAGCGTAATAATAAAAAAGCCAAACATTGTGCTAACAACGCAACGACCGCCCAAATGATAAAATCGCCAAATGATACGGCATTGGTCGCTGCACCAGATAATGCAATCGCAAAGCCAATTAATGCACCACCGAAGGCGATGGCTGCGGCAGATGATTGCTGCTCTTTAATTAAATGCCATTCATCATGGGGAGTAACTAACGCGTAGATGATTTTAAAAATAAACAATAACGCAATAGCGCTAAAAAAATATAACGCAAAATTACCTAAACCTGTAAGTGATGCTAATAATGTTTCCATGGGGTCGTTCCTTTTTCGTGGAATGTTAGTGGAATACTAGTGAAATAGTGTCCAATCAAAATGGTTAATACGTTTGCAAGCAATATAAAAGATACGATCACCAGCGTTCACTTGTTCACTAAAATCAGGATTAACGTGAATGTTACTTTCATTGCCTTTGGTCGCAAAGCCAACAAAAATAGCGTTGTGGTGTGATTTTAAGCCGAAAAATAAATGTTCAACATCCATTTCTGGAGTGTGCTCAGGTACGATAGTTGAATATTGTTCTTGTCCTGCATCGACACTTAATAGGTCATGATGCAATAAGCTTGAACCTGGGTCAAATGCAGATTTAACTAACATTTCAACCGCGACGCTAGGGGTACACTCTACGTTCGGACAATGGTCTTTTAATAAGCCTACTAAACTTTCATCATTAAAGTACGCCACAATATGTGCAGACGGATTACGCTTAGAGCAATACAACGCACTGGTCATGGTAATGTCATCATCGGGATTATCGATTAGGATGGTTTTAGCGTCGCTAACACAAGCTCGATTCATATCTTCATCGCGATTAAACGAACTGACTTTAACAAAATCAATTTGTCCGGGCAGGGGATTTGAGATGTCTTTTTTGACACATAAAATAATATCGGCTTTGACATCGTTTTGCGCATTTTCCTTGATTAATAAGGTAAGTAGTTGCATGGTGCGTTCTTCATTCCAACCCATAACAATAATATGATTTTCAGCCATATGATCTTTTAATCCTCTGTTATCTTTGTGCCATTGATACGACACCCAAGTCGCAATGCGACCAACAATTAAAGCAAAAATACTTAACCCTAACGGGATGATATACAAGGCTACCAACAGTCTACCTGCACTGGTACTTGGCGATAAATCACCATACCCGACCGTGGAACCCGTAACAATCAACCAATAAATAAAATCGCTATGATCAGTTAGAGCTGTCTCACCCGCAAGGTGAAGAAAATACCACGAGGACGCCGAATAAAAAAGTAATGCAATTACAATGGTATACCAGCTAGTTTCTGAGAAAACCCGCACTAGTCTTTTTTTGAGTTTGTGCCAAATTAGCATTCGTATTCCTCTAAAATAAGAACGCCTATTAACCGAGATCTGTGCTATAAAATCAAGTGATTTAAGTTTTTAAGCAAAAAAGGAATTAACATGCAAAAAAATTATGGATGGATTATCGAGCCATAATTATGTGACTGACAACGTGAAGAAAAGCACTAAAGCTAAATAAGATGCAAAAAAAAGCCCACTTACTGCGTGGGCAAACATACATAGGAAAACACATAATTTCATCTTAAATATTAGACGGAGTGTGACTACACACCGTATTGCGAGTTATACAAGCGTATAGTTTTTAATACGTGTTGAAAGGTGAGACATTAATGCTAACGAAAAATGCAATTTGGCACGAAAGAACATGTTTGGGTACAATAGCAACATGCTTTTATCTTTTTACACATGTTGATAATAAATAAATGAAAACGTCAGATTTTGCTTTTGAATTACCCGAGCAGCTCATTGCTAAATATCCCACTGAGCAACGCACAGCCTCTCGTTTGTTGCACTTAAACGGTGTGACTGGTGCGTTAGGGCATCATCAGTTTTCCGATATGTTGCAATTTGTTGATCCAGGCGATTTATTAATTTTTAATAATACCCGAGTGATCCCCGCACGTTTACTTGGTCAAAAATCCACCGGTGGTAAAGTAGAAGTCCTCGTTGAACGAATGTTGGACGACCATCGAGTGCTGGCGCATGTTAAAGCAAGTAAATCACCCAAACCTGGGGCCACGTTAATATTAGAAAATGCGATTGAAGCAACGATGCTAGCACGTCATGATGCATTATTTGAATTGTCTTTCGCAGGTGAACAAACGGTGCTCGAATTACTTGAAGCACACGGACACATGCCCTTGCCTCCGTATATTGACCGTCCAGATGAGGACAGCGATAAAGAGCGCTATCAAACCGTATACAACGAAAAACCTGGTGCGGTAGCCGCCCCAACGGCAGGGTTACATTTTGATGATGGCATTTTAGCTCAGTTAAAAACTAAGGGCGTTCAGACTGAATTTGTGACATTGCATGTTGGCGCTGGGACATTTCAACCTGTAAAAGTGGATAATGTCGAAGAGCATGTTATGCACGCTGAATACGCTGAAGTTCCAGAACATGTTGTTGCCGCAATCAAGGCGACCAAAGCTGCGGGCAAACGCGTGATTGCAGTCGGTACAACCTCCATGCGCTCTCTCGAATCGGCCGCCAAAAAGGCCGACGAGAGCAACGAGTTAATCGTGCCTTTCTATGAAGATACGAGCATTTTCATCTATCCTGGTTTTACGTTTAAAGTGGTCGATGCGATGTTTACCAACTTTCATTTACCCGAATCAACCTTAATGATGCTAATCAGTGCGTTAGCTGGGCAGGACAATGTGATGCATGCTTATGCTGAAGCCATAAGGCATGAATATCGATTTTTTAGTTATGGCGATTCGATGTTTATTGAAAAGGCATAATTACGCATTTCCAGTGATAATTTTATAAGGTGTGTATCGGTTTTTAGTTTGCTATAATGCGCGCCATTATTGATAAGTAGGTGATATTTGCGTGCAATTTAAACTTCTTGCTACCCAAGGTAAAGCGCGTCGTGGACAATTAGTGTTTCCACGAGGCATAGTCGAAACACCCGCATTTATGCCGGTGGGGACTTATGGTACGGTCAAGGGCATGACGCCTGAAGAATTGACTGATACTGGAGCACATATTTGTTTAGGGAATACCTTTCATTTAATGTTGCGTCCAGGTACCGGAATTATTCAACAACACGGCGATTTGCATGACTTTATGCATTGGGATAAACCGATCCTGACTGATTCAGGTGGTTTCCAGGTGTTTAGTTTAGGTGCGATGCGCAAAATCAACGAAGAAGGTGTGACCTTTCGTTCGCCAATTAATGGTGAAAAAATCCTCCTTACCCCAGAAAAATCAATCGAAGTTCAGCGCGAGTTAGGCTCAGATATTGTGATGATTTTTGATGAATGCACCCCGTATCCAGCAACGGAGCAAGAAGCCCGTATTTCAATGGAGCTTTCTCTGCGTTGGGCGCAGCGCAGTAAAGACGAACATGGCGATAGTGAATCGGCATTGTTTGGTATAGTGCAAGGCGGCATGTATGAAGGTTTACGTGATATTTCACTCGACGCATTAGAAAAAATCGGCTTTGATGGTTATGCTATTGGCGGTTTGTCAGTCGGCGAACCGAAAGAAGATATGATCCGTGTACTTGATAACACGGCCCATAAATGTCCAGAAAATAAACCACGTTATTTAATGGGTGTAGGTAAACCTGAAGACATCGTTGAAGCGGTTCGCCGTGGCATTGATATGTTTGATTGTGTTATGCCAACCCGCAATGCACGTAATGGTCATATGTTTGTGACGGAGGGAGTCGTGAAGATCCGCAACGCAAAACACAAAACAGATACCGGACCATTAGACGAAAAATGCGATTGTTACACTTGTAAAAATTATTCTCGGTCATATCTACATCATTTAGACAAGTGCAATGAGATACTCGGTGCGCGTTTAAACACAATTCATAATTTACGTTATTATCAACTTGTAATGCAAGGTTTGCGCGATGCAATTGAGAAAGGCCAATTAGACGAATTTGTGACAGAGTTTTACAAGCAAAAAGACATGCCCGTGCCGGCACTAGAATCGGCATAAGCGATTATTTACTACTATTAAGGAAGCACTATTATGAGTTTATTTATATCAACAGCACATGCACAAGCAGCCGGTGGCAGCGCACAAGGTGGCGGTTTTGAAATGCTAATTATGTTAGCAGTATTTGGTTTAATCTTTTATTTCTTGTTATATCGCCCACAGGCTAAGCGTGTAAAAGAGCACAAAAACTTAGTAGCATCTTTATCTAAAGGTGATGAAGTGTTAACACAAGGTGGTTTAGTGGGTAAAATTACTAAAGTGACTGAAGACAAAGATTTTATTGAGATTGCACTAAACGAATCAAACGAAATTATTGTACAAAAATCAGCGGTTACAGCGGTGCTGCCAAAAGGCACAATGAAAGCTGTCTAATCCCAATAATGGCTCGATTACCGAGCCATTTTTTTATATTCGAAGTAGGATAAAGAGTTGTGTTAAATCAAACTCCGATTTGGAAATATATTTTAGTATTGTTGGTTGTCGGTGCTTCTGCACTGTACGCATTGCCAAATATTTATGGTGAAGATCACGCAATACAAATCTCCGCAGGTCGCAATGCGCAAGTGACGCAAGCGATGGTGCCTGAAATTGAAACCATCCTCAAAGCGAGCGATGTTACTACTAAGCGTATCGATTTTACTGACGGCAAAATCTTGGTCCGTGTTAATAGCTCTGATAGCCAGCTAGTTGCGCGTGAAGTCTTAGAAGCACAACTTGGCGATGATTATTATGTTGCGATGAATTTAGCTCCTGATACGCCGCAATGGTTGGCAGCATTAGGTGGCAGTCCGATGAAACTGGGTTTAGATTTACGTGGCGGTGTACATTTCTTAATGGAAGTGGACATGAACTCGGCGATTAGCAAAGCGACTGAAGATATGGTCGGGGATTTCCGTACTGCGTTGCGTGAAGAAAAAATCCGCTACCGCACCGTTAAACAAGTCGGTGATGCGGTTACCATTCAGTTTCGCGATCAAGAAACGCTAGATAAAGCGCGTTTTTTCTTACGTAACCGTAATCCTGATTTAGATTTTAATGAACGCGATGGCTTGATCATTCGCGCTACTTTTTCTGAAAATCGTCTGGTGCAAATCCGTGATTATGCGGTAAAACAAAACATTACTATTATCCGTAACCGTGTCAATCAACTTGGTGTGGCTGAGCCATTGGTGCAAAAGCAAGGCGCTGAAAGAATTGTAGTACAGTTACCAGGTATCCAAGATACAGCAAAAGCAAAAGAAATATTGAATGCGACTGCGACCTTAGAATTTCGTATGGTTGACCAAGACAATGATGTGCGTGATGCCGTTAATGGACGTATTCCGCCATCGTCGATTTTGGTAAACGATCGCAGCGGTCGCCCACAACTACTCAACAAACGCGTGATGTTAACGGGTAATCATATTATTGATGCCAACAGTGGTGTCGATGAATATGGCATTCCACAGGTTAATATCTCATTGGATTCAAAAGGTGGCACAAAGATGTCACAAGGTACCAAAGACAATATTGGTAACCCAATGGCGACGGTGTTTATTGAATACAAAGCTACCGGCGAACGAGATAGTAATGACAAGCTGATTTTTGAGAAAAAAGAAGAAGTCATTTCGATTGCGACCATTCAAGCTCGTTTAGGCAGTAACTTCCGTATTACGGGATTAGATTCGCCCAAAGAAGCGCGCGATTTAGCATTGTTGTTACGTGCAGGTGCGTTGATCGCGCCTATTACCATAGTTGAAGAGCGTACAGTTGGACCAAGCTTGGGTGCTGAAAATATTGAACTGGGTATGAAAGCGATCCAAGGTGGCTTGTTACTCGTGTTGTTCTTTATGCTGGTGTACTACAAAGCCTTTGGTATTGTGGCAAACATTGCCTTGGTTGCAAACTTGGTGATGATTGTTGGCGTAATGTCTATGATCCCTGGCGCAACTCTTACTTTACCTGGAATGGCTGGTATTGTTCTGACAGTTGGTATGGCAGTTGATGCGAACGTTCTGATTTTTGAACGTATCCGTGAAGAGCTGCGCGAAGGACGGTCGCCACAACAAGCGATCCATCACGGTTATGACAGTGCATTTTCAACCATTTTGGATGCCAATATCACTACGTTTATTGCGGGCTTGATATTGTTTGCTGTGGGGACAGGCCCAATTAAAGGTTTCTCAATCACATTGATGATTGGTATCGCTACGTCTATGTTTACTGCAATCGTGTTAACACGCGTTATCGTAAACTTAATTTGGGGCGGTCGTCGCCTTGAATCTTTGTCGATTTAAGGGGCTCACATAATGCGTTTATTAAAAATTAACGACACTGTCAATTTCATGCGCTTGCGCATCCCGGCACTCGTATTTTCAACGGTGTTAATTTTAGCATCAATCGGTTCATTAGCGGTTAATCAGCTAAATTGGGGCCTTGATTTTACTGGTGGTACATTAATCGAAGTAGGTTATCCAGATAAAGCTAATCTGGATGAGATCCGTGCAGAGTTAGATGCGGCCACATTTGGTGATGCGGTGGTTCAAAACTTTGGCTCTAGCCATGATGTCTTGATCCGCTTAGCCCCTCGTGACGGAGTTAAGTCCGCTGAAGTCGGTGATCAAGTGATGCTAGCGTTGCGTGCAACCGGCAAAGAAGTCGACATGCGTCGAATTGAATTTGTCGGTCCTAACGTGGGTGAAGAGTTGACAGAGCAAGGCGGTTTAGCAATGCTGACTGCACTGATTTGTATCTTGATTTATGTCGCGATGCGTTTTGAATGGCGCTTTGCGTTAGGCTCAGTATCTGCATTGGCGCACGATGTCATTATCACTCTAGGCTTATTTTCATTTTTACATTTGGAGTTTGATTTGACTATCCTTGCTGCGGTATTGGCCGTGATAGGGTATTCACTCAACGATACGATTGTTGTATCGGATCGAATTCGTGAGAACTTCCGTAAAATCCGAAAAGCAGAGCCTGAAGAAATCATCAATATCTCGTTAACGCAAACACTGAATCGTACAATCATTACCTCAGTAACGACCGTATTAGTATTGTTGGCCTTGTTCTTTGTTGGTGGTGCGTTGATCCACGGTTTCTCTACCGCGTTACTATTTGGTGTGGTTATTGGAACCTACTCATCGATTTATATTTCAAGTTCAGTTGCTTTATTATTAGGCATAAGTAAAGAAGACTTAATACCTGAAGAAATCGAAAAAGAAGGCGAAGATTTAGAGCCAATGCCCTAAATTAAGACTACGCTTAGCAGCATGTCTGCTTAGTCAGAAATATTATCAAAGCCAACCTTAGCGTTGGCTTTGTTGTTTATAAATCACGACTTTGTTTTTACCTTGATGTTTGGCTTGATAAAGGGCTTTGTCGGCACGCTCAAGTAATGATTCTCGAGTGTCCTCAGGCTCCATTTGAGCCACTCCAACGCTCGCTTTAACGTGAAGCTTAGGGTTCTTTAACAGTCCACCAATATCTTGAGCGATGAGCTTGGCTTGAGCTGCATTGCAATCAGGGCAGACAATCATAAATTCATCGCCGCCATAGCGTCCTAAAAAGTCTGTCTCTCGGACACGTTTCTTAATCGTAGATGCCACCCATTTAATCACCTTATCACCAAATGGATGACCATAGCGGTCATTGATTGTTTTAAATTCATCGATATCAATGAAGATAATTGAAAGCAATAAGTGATGACGATTACAACGTTCAATTTCATCTTCTAAGCGAGCTAGAATCGTTGTTTTATTTGAAATCTGGGTAAAGTTGTCAAGCTTGACTTGAGCTTGCATCGCTTCTTCTTTGGATTGATCTTTAAACGTAATGATCGCTCTAAATTTGCTGAAAATTTGTATCAACTTAATGTCTAGCACCATAGGCTTGACCCCTTGAGAGGTACTAATATTCATTTTGTAATTCACCCGACCATTTAACATGGGTTCAGCTGGGGCGGTTAAGATAGAGAAAAGCTGCTTCACACTTAAAGGCTCAACATTAAATGGGGCGAGTAATTCAGAGACATCATGCCAATGATTGCCAATGATTTTCTTTATATGCGTATCGTGCTTTCGCAGTGATACATGACTAAAGAGTTGTGAAAATACCGAATTAAATTGAGTGATATTTCCAGATTGATCGATCGTTAGAATGGGTCGTGTAGATTGTTGATAATGCGCTCTAATATGTTGATATAAATGTGTGTTCAAATAAAAGAAATAGAGAATAGCTAAAATTGAAATTAACAAAGCTACTAACGACCCCATGAGTAAATTAAAGGTAAATTGTTCAGAGGCAATAAACGTAGCGCTTTGTGTGGAAGTTAATGCGGAGCTATTTTCAATAATGTAACTTTTTAATTGATGTAAAAACTCAATGAACTCAATACTAATTAATGAGTGTAAATGAAAGGTTGGGGTTATTTGCTCCTGAAACACGTCAGCAAATTCAAAGCTGGTAACGACTCGGCTTTGATGTTTGGTCAGCGTGTCGTGATAAGACTCTAGCTGGTTTAGCTGCATCACACTAATGTATGGGATCAAAGAGTTGGTATCTAACTCTTCGTAAAGTTGTAAATATTGAGTATGAAATTGCGTATAAAACTGAAAGTTTTGGACATTGTTGAATGTGTTAGTATTGAGCAAGCGCTCATGGTTAAGCAATATATGTTGTTGCAATTGGTCGAGCTTGAGTAGGGTGTTGTTGGCGTGATTAACATTATTAACCAGTTGCTCGGCTTTTCGTGTGTGCTCGATTTGTTGTATTGACCCATATAAAAAGAACGCAATTATTCCTAACATCAATATGATGCCGAAATTTATAGTTCTTGATTTGGTCAACACAGAAAATCCATTTGTTAAACTTGCATGAATTTAGCCTAAACCATAAAGCAGATTTTGCCATGTTAATTCTTACTCAAATCCGACATTTAGATGATTGTTTGTGGTATGGATAGCGTTACATTGATATGAAATAGTTAAAACTTGATTCAGTAAAGATAAAGACACCACCCTAATAGGATATAGAGTGGTGTAGATTATTTGTGCAAATATTTAGATAGGTAAATATGTAGATGTTTATTTGAGGTGTTTTACTAGTTGTTGGACAACTCTTGGATTACCTGCAACGATTTCACCTTTATGCATAGGATCATTGCCACCAACATAGTCAGTAACTAACCCACCAGCTTCACGCACAATGAGTTCTCCTGCAGCCATATCCCATGGTTTCAAACCGCTTTCGAAATATCCATCGAATTTACCCGATGCAACATACGCCAAATCCAACGCAGCTGAACCAGAGCGACGAATGTCACCTGATTGAATGAATATTTTTGTGAATTTTGGTAAGTACTCAGCGACTAACTCTTTGTCTTTATATGGAAAAGCTGTGCCGATAATACCGCCAGCAAGTTCTTTGTTTTTACCGACACGAATGCGGTAGCCATTAAGTTGTGCGCCTGCACCACGAGATGCCGTGAATAAATCACCGCGGATCGGGTCATAAATAACTGCTTGGTCAAGACGTCCTTTGTGCATAAGGGCAATTGATACGCAAAAATGTGGAATGCCTTTGATAAAATTAGTAGTGCCATCTAACGGGTCGATAATCCATTTAAAATTAGGATCGCCCTCAATCACACTGCCTTCTTCACCGACAAATGAATGCGCAGGATAAGACTGTTTGATTTTTTCAATGATTGCTTGTTCAGCATCCTTGTCTATTTTGGTTACAAAATCATTTTCACGTTTTGTGGTAATGGTTAAATCATCACGGCCTTCAAAACCACGGGTGATTACTGAGCCAGCACTGCGAGCAGCACGTATGGCGATATTTAGCATAGGATGCATATCAAATCTCACTACTTAAATTGTCAAAGAACTATCTTCTATTACCGCTATATATTGCCACAATATGGCTAACAACATGTTGACCGTCATAGAAAATCATTGCGCAATATTATAGCAAAACAACGCAACAAAACCTAATAGATATTATCTTTAGCCATTTTGGAAACAGTCAAAGCATGATCTGGTCTATTAAAAAGACAACGCAATGCGTATAATACGACACGAAATTAATTTAATAAGACTCACTATGCTTGAAAATATCCGTATCGTATTGGTCAATACCTCCCATACTGGCAATATAGGCTCAACCGCTAGAGCAATGAAGACAATGGGATTGAGTGATTTATATCTAGTCGATCCTATTACTGCTCCAGATGGTAAATCCAGTGCTTTAGCTGCTGGGGCTGGTGATGTTTTAGCGAATGCAAAAATCGTTGATAGTGTTGCCGAAGCGGTTAAAGATTGCTCACTGATTGTTGGTACATCGGCTCGATCGCGTACATTGCCATGGCCAATGTTGACACCTCGTGAGTGTGGTGTGCAAATGGTTCAAGAAGCCAAAAAAGGACCCGTGGCATTGGTTTTTGGTCGTGAAAATAACGGCTTATCGAATGAAGAGCTACAATTGTGTCATTTTCATGTATGTATTCCGGCAAATCCAGAGTACAGCTCGCTTAATCTTGCGGCTGCGGTGCAAACATTATGCTACGAAATTCGCATGGGCTTTTTATCACAAGAAACATTTCCAGAAGTAGAGCAAGAGTATCCACTGAGTGACGATCTTGAGCGTTTTTACGTGCATTTGGAAAAGACACTTGCGGAGACTGGATTTATTGTCAAAAACCACCCTGGTGTAGTGATGACTAAACTCCGCCGTTTAGTTAATCGAGCGCGCCCTGAATCATCAGAGCTTAATATACTTCGTGGTATTTTATCTGCGATAGACAAAAAGAATCAATCCTAGTTAGCCACAAAGTACGTAAAAGGAACACCATGTTTAAGCATTTACGAGAAGACGTGAAAAGTGTATTTCATCGCGACCCTGCAGCGCGTAATACCTTAGAAGTATTAACCAACTATCCTGGTTTGCATGCGATTTGGATTCATCGTATCAGCCATAAATTGTGGGGTTGGGGCTGTAAATGGATCGCGCGTTCACTATCGACATTTGCTCGCTTTTTGACAGGTATTGAAATTCACCCAGGGGCGACGTTAGGACGACGCGTATTTATCGATCATGGCATGGGAGTTGTAATCGGTGAAACGGCAGTCATCGGTAATGATGTGACGCTCTATCATGGTGTAACCTTAGGTGGAACTAGTTGGCAAGCAGGTAAACGTCACCCTACATTAGAAGATGGTGTCGTGGTAGGAGCGGGGGCCAAAGTGCTTGGTCCTATCACTATGGGTAAAGGCGCCAAAATTGGTAGCAATTCAGTGGTTGTCAAAGATGCACCAGCTAATTCAACTGTCATCGGCATCCCAGGACGAATTATTCTCGCGACGGCTCAAAGCGCGCATGAACAAAATGGTAAACGCGCTAAGATAGCCAAAAAGTATGGGTTTGATGCCTATGCAGTGGCAGTAGATAATCCTGATCCTGTCGCTAATGCAATGGGAATGCTGTTAGAGCATGTCCATTTAATGGATAACAAAATTCAAGAAATGTGCACCGTTATCCAATCAATGGGCGGTGATGTATGCACTGACTCAATTCCTAAGATGGATATGGACGAATTCGCTGCTACGGGTATATCTACGCAAAAGCCAGAATCGCCTGATCGTCCTGAAGAATTTGACCCTGTAATCTAAACCTAACAGTTTATTTGTAATACTTGACTAATTTAGTAGGTTAAATACTTGACTAATTTAGTCGGGTAAGTAAAATAGTTAAGGTAAATCACGATTTAGGTAGCACGTATATGAAATTGACATCAAAAGGACGTTATGCTGTTACAGCGATGTTGGATGTTGCTTTGCATTCCCAGCACGGGCCAGTGTCGCTATACGACATTTCGGTTAGACAAGAGATTTCATTATCATATTTAGAGCAATTGTTTTCGAAATTACGCAAACAAGCTCTGGTTGAAAGTATACGTGGTCCAGGCGGCGGATATAGACTTGGCAAAGATGCTAATGATATCGCTGTTGGTGAAGTTATTTCAGCGGTCAACGAATCTATCGATGCGACCAAATGTAGTGGCAAAGCTGATTGCCAAGGTGGTGAAAAGTGCCTGACTCATAATCTATGGCAAGACTTATCAGACCGAATTAGTAATTTTTTAAACAGTATTACCTTGGGTGAGTTAATGGCTAAGCAAGATATCAAGACCATTGCTACCCGCCAAGATGGACAGCAGTCAGAGGCTGCTGTAGACAAAATTAACATTAGTTTTCAATTGTAACCGGAGCGCAACATGAGCGATTTGCAATTACCAATCTATTTAGATTATTCATCCACTACACCTGTTGATCACCGTGTAGCCAAAAAGATGACCGAGTGCCTAGAGATGGAAGGTAACTTTGGTAATCCTGCGTCACGTTCTCACCGTTTTGGTTGGGTAGCAGAAGAAGCGGTCGATATTGCCCGAAATCAAGTTGCTGATTTAGTTAACGCCGACCCACGTGAAATTGTTTTCACATCGGGTGCCACTGAATCCAATAACCTTGCGATTAAAGGGGCGGCTAATTTCTATCACAAACGTGGTAAGCATATCATTACCCTTAAAACCGAACACAAAGCGGTATTAGATACGTTCCGTCAGTTAGAGCGTGAAGGCTTTGAAGCAACGTATTTAGAGCCTGAAGCAAATGGCTTAGTTGACTTAGCTAAGCTTGAAGCTGCGATGCGTGAAGATACCGTATTAGTTTCGATTATGCATGTAAACAATGAAATCGGTGTGATACAAGATATCGCAGCGATTGGTGAATTATGTCGTTCACGTAAAATCATTTTCCACGTTGATGCTGCTCAGTCTACAGGCAAAGTAGAAATTGATTTACAAAAAATCAAAGTCGATTTGATGTCGTTTTCAGGTCACAAAACTTATGGACCAAAAGGTATCGGCGCGTTATATGTTTGCCGTAAACCACGTGTCCGTATTGAAGCGCAAATTCACGGCGGTGGCCATGAACGCGGTATGCGTTCAGGTACCTTGGCGACACACCAAATCGTTGGTTTGGGTGAAGCATTCGCCATAGCTAAACAAGAAATGGCGAGCGAAAATGAGCGCATTCGTATGTTGCGCGACCGTTTATACAATGGCATCAAAGATATTGAAGCTGTGCATGTAAATGGCGATATGGAGCAACGTATCCCGCATAATTTAAATATTTCTTTCGCGTATGTCGAAGGTGAATCATTGATTATGGCATTAAAAGATATGGCAGTATCATCAGGATCTGCATGTACATCTGCGTCATTAGAGCCAAGTTATGTTTTACGTGCTTTAGGCTTAAATGATGAGCTAGCACATAGTTCAATTCGTTTTAGTTTAGGTCGCTATACGACTGAAGCTGAAATTGATTACGTTATTGGTGTTATCAATAACGCGATTGATAAGTTACGTGAGATGTCTCCATTGTGGGATATGTACAAAGAAGGCATCGACTTATCAACGGTTGAGTGGGCACACCACTAATTAGACGTTCCGATTATTGCAACAACTTTGGCGATGTGTAGAATACGTCGCCATTACTAACAGAGGCAACAACAATGGCTTACAGCGAAAAAGTAATTGATCATTATGAAAACCCACGTAACGTTGGGCAATTCGACAAAAATGATAAAAATATTGCTACAGGTATGGTCGGTGCACCAGCATGTGGTGACGTGATGAAACTACAATTAAAAGTAGGCGAAAATGGCATTATCGAAGATGCTAAATTTAAGACTTACGGTTGTGGTTCTGCAATTGCATCTAGCTCACTAGTAACTGAGTGGGTAAAAGGTAAAACGTTAGACGAAGCAACGACGATTAAAAATACAGACATTGCTGCAGAACTTGCGCTACCGCCTGTAAAAATTCACTGCTCAATCTTAGCTGAAGATGCGATTAAAGCAGCAGTTAAAGATTACAAAGCTAAAAACGTATCATAAATAAGTATTAATTAAGGAGTACCTTGTGGGAATTTCAATATCAGACGCCGCTGCTCAACGCGCTCGCGATTTTTTGGATAATCGTGGCTCGGGGATTGGTTTGCGCTTAGGTGTGAAAACAACAGGGTGCTCTGGCTTAGCATATGTACTTGAGTTCGTTGACGATTTAAATGAAGACGACACTGTTTTTGAAGAAAATGGTGTTAAAATCATCATTGATGGTAAAAGCTTGGTGTACCTAGACGGGACACAATTAGATTTTGCTAAAGAAGGCCTTAATGAAGGGTTTCAGTTTATCAATCCGAATGCCAATGGTGAATGTGGTTGCGGCGAAAGTTTTAACGTTTAATAACGTATTTGTGTGCGTGGCGAGAGACGATGAATTATTTCCAATTGTTTAATTTACCTGCAACACTCGAAATTGATAAACAACAACTGAGTCATGCTTATCAAACTCTACAAAAACTGACTCATCCAGATAAGTTTGCATCCGGCACTGAGCAAGAGAAACGTCTTGCTCTGCAAAAAAATGCCCAACTCAATGATGCATACAGCGTACTCAAACACCCGTTATCCAGAGCTCAACATCTACTTGCATTGCGCGGCATTGAAATTAATGGTGAGCAGCAAACCATGCAGGATACAAGTTTTTTAATGCAACAAATGGAATGGCGTGAAGAGCTGGATGAAGCGCGCGAAGATGAAGATGCCTTAGAGAATTTTAGCGATGAATTAGTCGCTGACATTAACAGCAGACTTAAGCATCTTAGTGCATTGTTCTTAGATAGCGATCAAGCATCGATAGCTGAGCATAATCAAGAGATCGCCCACGAAATCCGTAAACTCACATTTATCTACAAATTCCAGTCCCAAGTAGAACAATACCTCGAACAATTAGAAGAGTAAGCAATGGCATTATTACAAATTGCAGAGCCGGGCCTAGCTGCCGCTCCGCATCAGCGAAAACTAGCAGTCGGTATTGATTTAGGTACGACCAACTCCCTTGTTGCTACCGTTCGTAGTGGACAAACACAAACATTGCCTGATAGCGAAGGGCGTTTTTTATTACCTTCGATTGTCAATTATCACAATAACAACATTACCGTCGGTTATGATGCTTTAGCGATGGCTGATTCTGATCCTGCTAATACTATCGTTTCGGTAAAGCGATTTATGGGCCAAGCATTAAGTGATGTGACCGCTCAATGGCGCCACCTTCCCTATCAATTTGCTGAGTTAGATGATGACCAGGTTGCAATCATTGCAGATGGTCAGGTACGCAATCCCGTTGCGGTTTCTGCTGATATATTACGAACGCTGAAAGCACGCGCGGAAGCCTCATTAGGTGATGAACTCACTGGCGCTGTCGTGACTGTTCCTGCTTATTTTGATGATGCACAACGTCAAAGCACAAAAGATGCAGCACAATTAGCGGGGTTAAACGTATTACGTCTATTGAACGAACCTACGGCGGCGGCAATTGCTTATGGTTTGGATTCAGGTCAAGAGGGCGTGATTGCGGTATATGATTTAGGTGGTGGGACGTTTGATATTTCTATTTTGCGCCTCAATAAAGGCGTGTTTGAAGTATTGGCAACCGGTGGTGACGCAGCTTTAGGCGGTGATGATTTTGATCATGCCATTGCCGATTACTGGGTTGCTCAGTGGCAACTTTCTGATGCTCAGCAAGACGCGGTCTATCGTCGTTTAATTACTTTAGCCAAAGCGACTAAGCAAATGCTCACTGATATCGATGCGGTGCAACAACTGTTTGTTGTTGATGGTGTCGAATATAATGCGTCGTTAAATCTTGAACAATTTACTACTTGTATTGAACCGTTAGTTAAAAAAACCATCAAAGCATGTCGTCGTAGCTTAAAAGATGCACAAGTCGATAAAGATGAAATAGTTGAAATTGTCATGGTTGGCGGTTCAACCAGAGTGCCTTTAGTACGTACACAAGTCGGTGATTTTTTTGGTAAAACACCGCTTACGTCGATTGATCCTGACCAAGTTGTTGCTATTGGTGCTGCGACACAAGCCGATATTCTTGCGGGCAATAAGCCCGATTCAGATATGCTATTGTTGGATGTATTACCGTTATCGTTAGGACTAGAAACGATGGGAGGGTTAGTTGAAAAAGTAATCCCGCGCAATACCACGATCCCGGTAGCTAAGGCACAAGAGTTTACGACATTTAAAGACGGTCAAACGGCAATGATGATCCATGTATTGCAAGGTGAACGTGAGTTGGTTGAAGATTGTCGTTCTTTAGCGCGTTTTACATTAACTGGTATTCCGCCTATGACAGCCGGTGCCGCGCATATACGCGTGACATTCCAAGTTGATGCGGATGGATTGTTAAATGTAACCGCGATGGAAAAATCATCAGGCGTACAAGCGCAAATTCAGGTCAAACCGTCATTTGGTTTAGCCGAAGAGCAAATTTCATCGATGCTAAAAGCGTCAATGAGTCATGCTAAAGCCGATATGCAAGCACGTATGCTCAAAGAGCAACAAGTTGATGCCGACCGCGTATTGGAAGCATTGACCGTAGCGCTAGCTCAGAACGGAAGTGAGTTATTGTCAGAGGCCGAATTAGCTGCAGTACAAGATGCTATGGCGGCACTTGCTAACACGGCAAAAGGCGACGATACTCAAGCGATAAAAGACGCCATAGAAATCGTTGATAAAGCATCACAAGATTTTGCTTCTAGACGAATGGACGAATCAATTCAACAAGCATTAGCCGGTCAATCGGTTGATGATATTTAATTAGGCAGATAATACAGATGACACAAATAATCTTTTTACCCCACGACGAACTGTGCCCTGATGGTGCAGTTTTAGAAGCCGAAAAAGGGGAGACTGTACTCGATGTTGCGTTAAAAAACGGTATCGGTATTGAGCATGCCTGTGAAAAGGTGTGTGCGTGTACCACTTGTCACGTCATTATTCGCGAGGGCTTTGATGCACTAGCCGAGAGTGATGAATTAGAAGATGATTTATTAGACAAAGCATGGGGTTTAGAGCCTGAGTCACGTCTTAGTTGCCAAGTGATTGTGACGGATGATGATCTGGTTGTGGAAATTCCGAAATACACTATCAATCATGCAAGTGAAGATCACTAAGCATTAATCGTCAAAATAATTAGTCTTTTGCTAGGGTTTTGCTTATAATCACGCAAAATTTAGTCTAACGACACAAACTTATAAAATTGGAGCCCATCATGGCATTGGAAAGAACTTTTTCTATCATCAAACCTGACGCAGTAGCTAAAAACGTTATCGGTGCAATCTACAACCGTTTCGAATCAGCTGGCTTACGCATTGTTGCATCAAAAATGGTACATTTAAGCAAAGAGCAAGCAGAAGGTTTTTATGGCGAACATAAAGAGCGTCCTTTCTTTGGTGCATTAGTATCGTTCATGACATCTGGCCCAGTAATGGTACAAGTCCTTGAAGGCGAAAACGCAGTAGTTAAAAATCGCGAAATCATGGGTGCAACTAACCCAGCTGACGCAGCTGCAGGAACGCTACGTGCCGACTACGCTGATTCAATCGACGAAAATGCGGTTCACGGTTCAGATGCACCAGAATCAGCAGCTCGCGAAATTGCTTATTTCTTCTCTGACGAAGAAGTATGCCCACGCACTCGCTAAGCACTGAGTAACAAGTTAGATAAAAGGGAGCATCTAGCTCCCTTTTTCATTTATAGCAGCAATTTTAGCAGTAAAAAAAGCAGTAAAAAAAGCAGTAAAAAAGCGGCAACAAACGGGTCAACATGGTAATCATTAGGTAAAATAAAATGACAACGGTTTCGGTAACACCTCAACAAGAAGAACAAGCAAAGCCCATCAAAAAGGTAAATTTGTTGGATTTAACCCGCACGGGTATGCGTGAGTTTTTTGCGTCGATTGGTGAAAAACCATTCCGTGCCGACCAAATGATGCAATGGATTTACCACCGCGGAATTAGTAGTTTTGATGAGATGACGAATCTCAACAAACAGTTAAAAGAAAAATTAAATCGTGTTGCAGAGATTAAAGCACCTGAAATTGCTTATCAAAAAAATGCGACCGATGGCACCATCAAATTTGCGTTGACCTTAGAAGGTGGACAAGAAGTTGAAGCGGTGTGGATCCCTGAGACGGATCGCGCTACCTTATGTGTATCATCACAAGTAGGCTGTGCCTTAGAATGTACCTTTTGTTCAACGGGACAACAGGGTTTTAACCGTAATCTTTCCGTTAGTGAAATCATCGGCCAAGTATGGCGCGTAGCGATAACGATTGGATTGTCAAAGGATACGGCAAAACGACCGATAACTAATGTAGTGATGATGGGAATGGGCGAGCCATTACTCAATATTAAAAATGTCGTTCCAGCGATGGAACTGATGATGGATGATTTCGGTTTTGGTTTATCCAAGCGTCGTGTGACACTGTCGACTTCAGGTGTGGTGCCTGCATTAGACATGTTGGGTGACCAGATTGATGTGGCGTTGGCCATTTCTTTACATGCACCGAATGATGAATTGCGTGATGAAATTGTTCCTATCAATAAAAAATATAATATTGAAACTTTTTTGGCTGGTGTGCGTCGATATTTAGACAAAGCAAAAGCGAATCAAGGCAAGGTCACGATTGAGTACGTGATGTTAGCTAATATAAATGATAGTACTGACCAAGCCCATGAATTGGCTAAAGTATTAAAAGATACACCGTGCAAGATCAACTTGATCCCATTTAATCCTTACCCAGGTTCACCATATACCTGTTCGAGTAACTCTCGAATTGACCGCTTCTCTAAAGTATTAATGGCGGCAGGTTACACGGTTATGGTACGTAAAACTCGTGGTGATGATATTGATGCTGCATGCGGGCAACTTGTTGGTGATGTTGTTGACCGTACCAAGCGTATGTTAAAAAAACAGTTAAAAGGTGAACCGATTTCGGTTAAAGTAGACCAACAATAAGCCATTGACGGCGATAAGTTTAAGGTAAAACAGATATGTTGAAAGTAGTCAGCGCATTAGTGCTAGTAGTCTTGTTATCAGCTTGTACTAGTACGATAAGTGAGCGAAATAGTATCCCTGATCCTCTCGCCGCAGCCAAGAACCGCTTAGCGCTAGGATTGACTTATCTTAAATCCAACAACTTCCAACAAGCTAAATTCAATATCGATAAAGCCTTAGATTTTGCCCCTCGTTTTGCTGAAGCGCATTATGGCATAGCCTATTACTACCAGCTGGTAGGCGAAAATCAATTAGCCAATGACAGTTACTTAGTCGCCTTAAACCTGGATAGCGAAAACCCTGAAATAGCTAATTCATACGGTGCCTTTTTATGTACTCAAGGTGAATACGAAAAAGCTCAAAACTATTTCTTTATCGCCATTGATAATCAAAATTATTTATCGACTGCGCAGACATTTGAAAACTTAGCAATTTGTAGTCAAACTCAAGGCGATACCTTTGCCGCGATTGATTATCTTAATAAAGCGTTAAATTTCGAACCAACACGTCAAAAGAGTTTATATTTATTGGCCGAGTTGTATGCCTCGCAAAATGAGCATGACAAGGCACTCAGCACAATCAAAAGTTACGAAAGAGTTGTCGGGCCAAATCCTGATTCGATGTATTTAAGTTTTGATGTTGGTTTGTCTCAAGGTGATGATGAGAAGGCTAGAGGATGGTTAAATGTCCTTAAATCTCGCTACCCAACCCATCCCAATACCTTACAAGCGCAAGCTAAGCTGACTGAATACGTGGAGCAATCAGCCAAACAAGCTCGGGCTACTAAACAAGCCCAAGCTTTTGCTCAGCAAGATAGCGGGCTAAAAGATGTGGCCACGGCGCCATTGGTCACAGCTAAAGAGCATACGTTAAAAGCAGGGGAAACCCTGTATCGCTTATCTCGTCAATACAACATCTCGGTGTTTGATATTATGACGTGGAATAATATTTCACAAACTGATAGCTTACCCGTTGGTATTAAACTCATAGTTGGTTACAATTGAGCCAACAATATCTAGCTTGTCATTTTGGAAGGAAACCTAACGGATTATGACAGACTCTATGCAATTTGAATCACAGTTTGATACACCGGGTTCGTTATTAACGAAAGCCCGTAGCGTTAAGGGATTGTCTACCGCAGATATTGCGCTAAAGTTACGCCTTAAAGTTCACATCATCGAAGCGTTAGAACGAGATGAGGTGTTATCGACTATTTCACTTACGTTTACCAAAGGTTATGTGCGTTCTTACGCCAAGCTGATGGGCTTAGATGAAGCGCATATCATTGAATTATTCAATGAGTTACATATCAGCGATGATCTTACTCCTAAAAAAATGCAAAGCTTTTCACGCAAAGTCGCTCGTGATCACAACGACTCACGTTGGATGATAGTGACTTACAGTATTATTGCACTGGTCATTTTATTAAGTATATTGTGGTGGGTACAGCACCAATCTCAACCGTTTTTTGCAACCCAAAGCAATGTGCCAGAGACGCAACAAACTGTTTCAGAGCCTGTGCAAACTTCTGTGTTTGATATTATTGAACCAGAAGGTTCTGCGCTAGTAACCGACGACATTGATTCGAATTTACCTGATGTGGCAAGTTCAGAGACTAATGTCATTATTACTGCAAATGACGAAGAGGACATGGATGCAAGCGCGGGTGCAAGCGCGGGTGCAAGCTCGGATTTAGCACCTTATGAACAAGCTGAGGCTACGGCAACGAGCCCTTCATCTATGACCGTCAAAGTAACAGATCGTCTCGATTCAGCAGCAAGCGATGCCGAGACCAACAGCGCGATCCCTGATTTTATCCCTAATACAAATCCAGACAACATCGATCAAGTCCTCAATGTTTTAGAAGATAATAATCCGGACGTTGAGTCTGAGTTACGTTTGTTTGCTGATGATAATGACTCGGTGTTAGAAAGCAGTAAGTTAGTTGAATTGATTTTTAGTTTTTCTGGTGATTGTTGGATCAAAATTACCGATGCAACGGGCAACGATATTGCTTATGGTGTCAAAAAAGCTGGCCGTGTTATGCCCGTAACAGGTCAAGCCCCGTTTTCCGTTATCTTAGGTGCTCCGCGCTCAGTCAACGTGCAGTATGATGGGCAGCCTATTGATATATCATTTTTGCCTTCAGACCGAACTGGTCGCTTTGTGTTACCGCTACAGGATTAATCGTTATGTTTGCTGATTCACCTATTACTCGTCGTAAGTCCCTCCGCATTAACGTCGGCAACGTGCCGATTGGTGATGGGGCGCCGATTGCAGTGCAGTCGATGACCAATACGCCGACTACCGATGTGGCAGCAACCGTAGCACAAATCAATCGAATTGTGGCTGTAGGTGGCGAAATCGTGCGAGTCTCGGTTCCAACCATGGAAGCGGCTGAAGCGTTCAAACTGATTAAACAACAAGTCAGTGTGCCTTTGGTTGCAGATATTCATTTTGATTATCGCATTGCATTAAAAGTAGCAGAATATGGCGTAGATTGTTTACGCATCAACCCTGGTAACATTGGTAGTATGGATCGTGTTCGCTCGGTGGTTGATTGTGCTAAGGATAAAAATATTCCTATCCGCATTGGTGTCAATGGCGGTTCATTAGAAAAAGACTTACAAGAAAAATACGGCGAGCCAACACCGATGGCGTTAGTTGAATCGGCGATGCGTCATGTTGATATTTTAGATAAATTAAATTTTGACCAGTTTAAAGTGTCAGTCAAAGCTTCGGATGTGTTTTTGGCCGTAGGTGCATACCGCGAATTAGCTAAACAGATTATACAACCTTTGCATTTAGGGATCACCGAAGCGGGCGGAATGCGCTCTGGCTCGGTTAAAAGTGCAGTTGGCTTAGGTATGTTGTTAGCTGAAGGAATTGGCGACACATTGCGTGTCTCTTTAGCAGCCGATCCCGTTGAAGAAATTAAGGTCGGGTTTGATATCCTTAAATCGTTACGGATCCGTTCGCGAGGAATTAACTTTATCGCGTGTCCGAGTTGTTCACGCCAAGAGTTTGATGTGATCAGTACCGTAAACGCCTTAGAACAGCGCGTAGAAGATATTTTAACCCCGATGGATGTGTCAATAATTGGGTGTGTGGTTAACGGTCCAGGTGAGGCTGAGATCTCTGATTTAGGCTTAACCGGCGCGCGCAACATGAGTGGCTTTTATTTAGATGGAAAACGTCAACGTGAACGCTTGTCGAATGATGATTTAGTTAATCAATTAGAGCAAAAAATCCGAGCCAAAGCGGCGCAACTAGATCCACAAAAACGTATCGAAATCCAAGAAGTCGATTCTTAATTATTTATTGACTATACGAACCAAGATAAAGCCCCTATAATATGGGGCTTTATTATTTGTGCTTAAAATCTAGAGATTTTAGGTGTAAACGTTGAATTTGATAGTGAGACATTTCTGTGGCAAAAACCATTCAAGCAATTCGCGGCATGAACGATTGTCTACCTGAACAAACAGGTATTTGGCAGTACGTTGAAGATATTTTACGCACGACAGTCGCGCAATACGGCTATCAAGAGATCCGTATGCCGATCGTTGAGAGTACCGAGTTGTTTAAACGCTCTATTGGTGAAGTCACCGATATTGTTGAAAAAGAAATGTATACGTTTGCCGATCGTAATGGCGATTCATTGACATTGCGCCCAGAAGGAACAGCCAGTGCGGTTCGTGCCGGCAATCAACATGGGTTAATTTATAACCAACAGCAACGTTTGTGGTACATGGGACCGATGTTTCGTCATGAACGCCCGCAAAAAGGCCGCTATCGTCAGTTTCACCAATTTGGTGTTGAAACGTATGGATTAGCTGGACCTGATATTGATGCAGAAGTGATTAGCTTAAGTGCACGTTTATGGAAAGCGTTTGGAATAAGTGAACATGTCACACTAGAAGTGAACTCATTGGGCTCAAATGCAGCTCGTGCAGAATACAAAACCAAACTGATTGCGTTTTTAGAAGAACATGAAGCGCAACTTGATGAAGATTCAAAACGTCGTATGCACAGCAATCCATTACGTGTTTTAGACTCGAAAAATCAAGACGTCCAAGCGTTATTAGAAGATGCACCTAAGTTACAAGATCATTTAGATCCAGAAAGTGCACAACATTTTACACAATTATGTGAACGATTAGACCATTTAGGTATCTCATACCGAGTTAATCCAAAATTAGTACGTGGTTTGGATTATTACAATGCGACTGTCTTTGAGTGGGTAACTGACACTTTGGGAGCGCAAGGGACAATTTGCGCCGGCGGTCGTTATGATGGCTTGGTCGAACAGTTAGGTGGCAAAAGCGCACCGGCAGTTGGCTTTGCCTTAGGCCTTGAGCGTTTAGTGTTAATGCTGACCGAGTTGTCACTTACCGATGCGGTTCCAGGAGCGGTTGATGTCTATATTACCCCTTTGAGTGAAGATGCGTTATTATACGCTCAGACAACCGCAGAAATGCTTAGAGATCAGACTCGTTTACGTGTGCAAATGCATTGTGGTGGCGGGAATATGAAAAAACAATTAAAACGCGCTGACACAGCACAAGCTAAAGTAGCCTTGTTGATAGGTACAGATGAAGTGCAACAACAACAAGTGACAGTCAAATATTTACGTGGCGAGGCCGAACAAATTACTGTGGCGTCGACCGAATTGAGCACAACGCTCAATACATTTTTTAACCCTTAATCGACGGTATGTCTTAATACCGCTAAAGAAGTAGGAATATCCATGGAACAGTTCGCAACAGAAGAACAACAAGTCGAAGCGATTAAAAAGTTTTGGAAAGATAACGGCAGCGCCATTGTAATTGGTGCTGTACTAGGTTTAGGTGGTTTATGGAGCTGGCGTTATTATAACGACACTCAACTAGCGGCAAAAGAAACGGCGTCTGCTGAATATCAAACATTAGTAACATCGCTATCAGAAGAAAATTCTCTTGAAAACGCCAAGGCATTTATTACTGCGCAAGGTAATACGGGTTATGCCCCATTAGCGGCTTTTATTGCTGCACAAACGGCAGTTGAAAAAGCGGATTTTGCTACTGCAGTGACGCAATTACAGCAGGTCTCAACATTAACTACCGACCCGATTTTATTGACGGTAGCGAATCTACGTTTAGCACGAGTCCAGTTTGCTACTTTGGATTACAGCGCTGCGTTAGCGACGTTAACTCAAGTAGAAAATAGCGCTTATACTGCTGAAAAAGAAGCATTACGTGGTGATATTTTAGTTGCTCAAGGTAATTTCGAACAAGCGCAGAGTGCGTATAGTGCTTCTATTGCGGCCAAAGAAGACCGTTCAGTACAAATTCGATTAGATAATATCCCTGCACTGATGGACAGTGCCGCTAACTCGGCTGGAAACTAATTTATGATGTTTGCTTCACGTACCAAAATAGTCAGTGCGCTCGTGTGTCTAATGATGCTCTCTGGTTGTGAAAGTGTTACCGAGTGGTTTGAAGATGACGAAGTGCTTGAAATTCGTAACTTAGCGCCGATTGAAAATAAAATCGATGTGAATGTGTTATGGCAGCGTGAAGTCGGAACGGGCATTGGCGATTATTTTTCTCGTTTACAACCGCAAGTTTCGGGCGACAAAGTATTTGCAGCAGATCGACAAGGTCTGGTCGTAGCTTATAGCCTTACGGGTGAAAAATTGTGGCAACAACGCATCAATACTGGTGGCGGATTCTTTTCTGCAGGCACTTCAGCTAAGTTGGCTGGTGGTTTAGCCGTCAGTGCTGAGCATGTTTATGTTGGTTCTGAAGACGGCCGTTTATTGGGCTTAAATCAAGCAACAGGCGCGATTGATTTTGATATCAAAGTACCTGGTGAAATTATTGCTTCGCCGTCAGTTGGTGATGGCATGATTGTAGTCAATACGACGGCAGGCCGATTAATTGCGTATGATTTAGTGTCTGGTGAACAAACATGGATCCATGAATCTGATGTACCACCATTGTCGTTGCGTGGCACTTCTGCTCCGCTAGTCGCAAATGGCGGTGTGTTAGTTGGTACTGCAGCAGGTAAATTACAAGTTAATATCGCTGATAGTGGTCTAGTTGCGTGGGAGGCCACAGTGACTACACCTTCAGGCGCGACCGAACTAGAGCGTATTATCGATGTTGATACCCAGCCTGTTATTGTTGGTGCGAATGTTTATATTGTATCGTTTAACGGTGCATTAACGGCTATTGAATTACGTACTGGTCGAGTGATCTGGAAACGTGAATATGCAAGTTATCGCAACTTGGCGATGGCGGGTAACCGAATTATTGTGTCAGATGTATCTGGTAATGTATTCGCGTTAGATGTGCGCAATGGCGTAGAGATGTGGTCACAATCAACACTGAAAGGGCGTGATATTACCTCAGCGGTCATGTTTAACAGCTATATCGCAATAGGTGATAACTTTGGCTCGGTGCATTTAATTGACCCAACTGACGGTTCACTTGCTGCGCGAATCAAACTAGGTAATGACAAGGATAAGCGTTTTTATGCGCCTGGCGTCGTTACAAACAACACTTTGTTTATGCAAAATGCTCAAGGTACTTTATTTGCGCTGGGTACTGAATAACCCTGCGCTTATTACTTTATTAAGGTAACACCATGCTTCCGGTCTTGGCCCTTGTGGGTCGTCCAAATGTAGGTAAATCTACACTATTTAATCGTTTAACGAACACTCGTGATGCACTCGTCGCTGATTTTCCTGGCCTGACACGAGATCGTAAATACGGTACTGCAAAATTTGAAGAACGCCAGTTTATCGTCATTGATACTGGTGGTATTACTGGTGATGAAGCCGGTATTGATGCTGAAATGGCAAACCAATCCCTCTTAGCGGTTGATGAAGCCGATGTGGTGATTTTTTTGGTCGATGCCCGTGCTGGGTTAACGGCTGCGGATCGCGGTATTGCCGAGTATTTACGCAAACAAGAAAAAATCGTACACGTTGTCGCTAACAAAGTTGATGGCATCGATGGCGATAGTGAAAGTGCTGATTTTTATACATTAGGTATGGGCGACGTACAACAGATTGCAGCTGCGCATGGTCGTGGTATTGCACAGTTGTTAGATTTGACGTTGGAGCCATTGGAAGCTGATTTCCCAGATATGATTGCGGTGGAGCCTGTTCGTAATGATGACGATGTCGACGCTGATAAGCAATTAGAATGGTTACAAAATCAACCGATTAAATTGGCTATTGTTGGTAAACCTAATGTAGGTAAATCCACTTTAACCAACCGCATCTTAGGTGAAGAGCGGGTAGTGGTATTTGATGAGCCAGGCACTACGCGAGATAGTATCTTTATTCCGATGGAACGCGATGATCGCGAGTATGTGTTAATTGATACTGCCGGCGTTCGTCGCCGCAAAAACATCAATGAGGCCATCGAAAAATTCTCTATTGTCAAAACGCTACAGGCGATTGAAGAAGCCAATGTGGTATTGTTGGTTATTGATGCGCGCGAAGGGATCACCGACCAAGATTTGAGTTTACTCGGATTTGTCTTAAATGCCGGACGTTCTTTGGTGATTGCAGTTAATAAATGGGATGGGTTAGATACGCACGTCAAAAATGAAATTAAGCGCGAGCTAGATAGGCGTCTTGGTTTTGTTGATTTTGCACGTTTGCACTTTATTTCAGCATTGCATGGTACGGGTGTCGGACATTTGTTTGAATCGGTGCAAGAGGCGTATGCATCAGCAACACGCCGAATCAATACGGCTATGTTGACGCGTATCATGGAAATGGCACAAGAAGACCATAACCCGCCAATGATCCGTGCTCGACGCGTTAAGATGAAATATGCGCATGCTGGGGGCTATAATCCACCAGTGATCGTGATCCACGGTAACCAAGTCGAAGATTTACCTGATTCATACAAGCGCTACCTGATGAACTATTATCGTAAAGCACTCAAAGTGATGGGGACGCCGATCCGCGTTGAATTTAAGGGTGGATCGAATCCATTTGAGGGTAAGAAGAACGCGTTATCCTTATCGCAACAGCGCAAACGCAAGCGCATGATGTCGATGCATAAAAAGAAATAATTGGGGTCAAAATAATTGGGGTCAGAGCCAATTTAATGACTTCGTAAAGAGGGTCTCAGATCCAATATAAAATAAATTGGCTCCGACCCTTTTTTATTATTTCTCTGCAAGTGGTGCAACATATTCACGTGCACGAGGCCCAGCAAGTAAACCATCCACACTGTTTTTAGATAATAAACGGTTAGATGTTATCGCAGCAATATTAAATCCCGCATCCGTCACCGTTTCAGCTATTTGGTTGATTGCAGCAATAACCAGCATACCAATTAAACCACCACTGTTTTGGTTACTGCGGGTTTCAGCGCTAGATGCAGAGGCTGCTTTTTGCCATATCACTGCGCCGGTTTGCAAATCTACTAATGTCGCAGAAACCGATACAACAGTGTCACTTGATATGATGACGTAGCTAGTACCATATTCTCGTATGTCTAGATATAAGGCGGCATCGGCACCAAAAATTTCTCGTAACTTTTCTTTAGGTAGTGCATGAATATCATTTGCGACTGTGAGGCCATTGTTGCGAAAAGTTTGTTCAACTAATGCCACGGGCAGCGTATAAAAACCCGATTCTGAAATAGGCGCAATGACTTGTGCCATAATGCTATATGGTGCAACGACTTCAGTAGTATTATTTATTGGCGGTAAAACTAGTATTGATAAGGGGTCTGACTGTCTAAACTCAGTATAATTATAAGATGGAGCTTGAGTTGTCGCACAACCAAATATAAAGCTAGAAAAGATTACGATGATGGATAATTTAAACGTTTTCATCATTACCCCTTGTGTTGGTTGAGTAAAAAATCGATAAAATGACTCGACTCGGGAAATAGTCGTTTTTCTTGCATAAAATGATACTCACCCTCTGTTGGGTTACCACTTTCAAAATATAACATTCCTAGATGTGCGTGGACTCCAGGCGCGATGCGTTGGTCATTATTGTTAGATTGTTCAATGACCTGTTTCATTTCATCAATCTGCTCTGAGATCGTCATCTCATCAGATTTAAAAAATTGATATACCGTCGCCGGATAATCACCATAATAATACAAAGGAGGAGGCTGGGTTGCGCCACATCCTGCTAGCACAAATATAACAGCAGAAAATAATACTATTAGTTTCATGTTTAAAATCCTTGTAAAGCGGAGTTTTGATTATGGCTGCCATGCACCAGATTCAATACCAATAACTAAATTGTTGACCGCTTCTCTAAGTGCTAAATCTAATACTTTGCCATTTAATGTGGAATCATAGCCAGCGGTACTACCAAAGCCGACAACTTCACGTTCAGACAAACTATATTCGCCGGCACCTTGGGAGGTAAACACCATTTCAGAAGTGGTAACATCAACGATATTGATAGTAACCTTGGCATAGGCAATCTGCGATTTACCTTTTCCTAAAATACCAAAAAATTGTTTATCCCCGATATTTTTGCGACCAAATTCAGTTACATCGCCGGTTATTACATAGCGAGCACCAGATAAGGATTGCGTTGTGCCTGCCATATTTGCTTCACTTGCAAGCATAGCCATGTTGTCTCTATCTAATACGGTAAAACGGTTGGTTTGTTGTAAGTGACTCATAATTGATGTTTTCGCTTGGCTACCTAATCGATCTTGGCCATTAGAAAAAATACCATTTTGAAAACTAGAGCGATTGACAAATTGGCCTACTACTAATTTGCTTTTTGTACCGCTGTAGGTGCTGTTATAGCTATTGACCTTAGGGGTATCAATAACGGTTGATGTCGTGGTTGCACAACCCGATAAAGTTAGTATTACTGCCATAACTGAAGTCGAGATGATTTTTGGGGATAATTTCACATTAATTCCTTGTAAAGCATTATGAATAGTCATTGTAAACAATAGCAAATAAACAGGGTAAATAAATAGGGTCAGACCCAAATATTTAAACCCAAATATTTAAATAAACTGTCATTTGAGCCAGTATCACTTTTTAAGTCAGCGCTTACAATTGCTTATTTGAATTGAGAACAATCTTATGCCTAGAAAAAAACGCATATCTATTATAGGTATGCCTGAACATATCATCCAACGAGGCAATAATCGGCAGGCTATTTTTTGCCATACAAATGATAAAAAAGCATTCATTAACTGGCTTAAAATCTACGCCAAAAAATTTGAAGTTGAAGTTCACGCTTGGGTATTAATGACTAATCATGTGCACCTGTTGTGCACACCCCAAAAATTAAATGGTGTGTCTCTAATGATGCAATCATTAGGCAGGCAATATGTGCAATATTTTAATCGTCGTCATCAACGCACAGGTACGTTGTGGGAGGGGAGATTTCGTTCTTCCTTGATACAAACTGATTTATATTTGCTGCAAGTGTACCGGTATATTGAATTAAACCCTGTTCGTGCAGGCATGGTAAACACACCTCAAGAATACTCCTGGTCTAGTTACCACATTAATGCATTGGGTAAGCAAAGCGCACTTATGACGCCACACCCTTTATATTTATCTTTAGGTGATACTGTTGCGTTTCGTCAGCAGCAGTATCGTTATTTGTGTCGAGAGCAGCTCCCTGGGAAATTATTAAATGATATTCGTCGGTGTGCGCATAAGGGACTCGTATTGGGAAATAATGACTTCGTTAATCAAGTTGAGTGTCTTACTGGGTTCAATTTACATGGCGGTCAGCGAGGAAGGCCGAGAAACTCCAACTGCCAAGATGTTTAGCGAGTGGATATTGCTTTTAGGTTCACTACAATTCATTTAATTAATTTTGCTCTGACCCCAATTATGACCAATTAGCCTTCCAATTATTAACATCTATTACCCAAATTTATTTCTCATTTTGTGTTACAAGCAGTAGTATCAGATGATTATTTAGATACCACCACAGGAAATACTGCATGTCTGAGACTAAGCAAACTGTTACTACTCCATATTCAAATATGCTAGCACCATTAGATTTAGGCTTCACGACACTCAAAAACCGTGTGTTGATGGGATCAATGCATGTAGGGCTGGAAGAAGAAAAAGGCGGATTTGAAAAGCTTGCTGCTTTTTATGCCGCACGTGCCAAAGGTGGAGTAGGGCTCATTGTAACAGGCGGTATCAGTCCTAATATAGCTGGTTGGGTAGCGCCCTTTGCAGGACGCATGAGTAGTTTGCGTCACGCCAAAAAACACAAAGTGATTACCCAAGCCGTGCATGCTGAAGGAGGCAAAATTTGCATGCAGATCTTGCACTCTGGTCGCTATGGTTATCATCCACTAAATGTTTCAGCATCGGCAGTTAAATCACCCATTACGCCATTTAAACCAAAGTCGTTATCAACCCGAGGCGTGTACAACACCATTAAAGATTATGCCCAATGCGCAGCATATGCACAATCTGCAGGGTACGATGGGGTTGAGATCATGGGTAGTGAAGGCTACTTAATCAATCAATTTTTTTGTGAACGGACTAATTTTCGCGATGATGAGTTTGGTGGAAGTTTAGAAAATCGCGCGCGTTTGGCTATCGAAACTGTCAAACAAACTCGCGCCGAAGTTGGGGCTAATTTCATCATCATTTATCGCTTGTCGATGCTCGATTTAGTTGAGGGCGGCGCACCTTGGGAAGAAGTCGTGTACTTGGCCAAAGCGATTGAAGCCGCTGGGGCAACCTTGATTAACACGGGGATTGGTTGGCATGAAGCACGTGTACCAACGATCGCAACATCAGTGCCGCGTGCTGCATTTACGTGGATTACGCAGCGCATGAAAGAACAAGTATCACTACCGTTGATTACGACCAATCGGATCAACACCCCTGAAGTGGCTGAAGACGTATTAGCCAAAGGGCACGCTGATATGGTGTCAATGGCTCGGCCATTTCTTGCTGATCCTGATTTTGTCGCTAAGGCAATGCGCAACGAGTCCGATCAAATCAACACCTGTATCGCGTGTAACCAAGCCTGTTTAGATCATGCTTTTGAGCAAAAACGTGCCAGTTGTTTAGTGAATCCACAAGCGTGTTATGAGACTGAATTGATTTTCAAAACCGTAGGACAAGCCAAAAAATTAGCAGTGGTTGGAGCGGGTCCTGCGGGTCTAGCATTTGCGACTTATGCTGCCCAGCGCGGTCATGAAGTACATATATATGATCAAGCGAGTGAGATTGGTGGACAATTTAATTATGCTAAACAAGTACCTGGCAAAGAGGAGTTTTACGAAACTCTGCGATATTATGCTCGCATGATTGACGTGCATGGTGTGCATTTACATCTCAATACCCGTGTAGATGCGCAAGTACTGGCCAACGAAGGCTTTGCAGAAGTGGTGATGGCAACGGGTATAAAACCACGCACCTTGACTATTCCAGGGCATAACCACCCTAAAGTACTCAGTTATTTAGATGTATTACGCGATCACCAGCCTGTTGGCCAAAAAGTAGCAGTGATTGGAGCCGGCGGTATTGGCTTTGATGTATCTGAATATTTGGTTGAAACGCAAAGTTTAACGACAGATTTGGATAAATGGCTGGTGCATTGGGGGATTGATAAAGCGTTTTCTGCTCCTGGCGCCCTTATGCCAAAAACTGCACCACAACCTGTGGCCACTCAACCACAAGCTGCGACAGCTTCACCGGTTAATCGCGAAGTGTATTTGCTTCAACGTAAAACGACCAAAGTCGGCAAAGGGCTAGGTAAAACAACTGGTTGGATCCATCGTACATCATTAGCGAATCACAATGTGAAGATGCTCAATGGAGTAAGTTACGAAAAAGTCGACGATGCCGGTTTACACATTATGGTTGGCGATGAATATAAAGTGCTTGATGTCGATAATATTATCGTCTGCGCAGGCCAAGAATCGTTGCGCGAATTAGAGCAGCCATTAGCACAACTGGACATCCCTGTGCATATTATTGGTGGGGCATATGAGGCTGGCGAACTAGACGCTAAACGTGCGATCCGTCAAGGAGCTGAACTTGCAGCCAAGATTTAATACCGCTAATACATTTAATAACGCTAAGTGGGCTAATAACGTTAACTATTCTAATCACCACGTGCTTTCAACAAAGCGCACAGAGTCTTAGGCTCTATGCGCCTCGATAAATTTATTTGCCAAAGTACTGACTATTCAAAAATAGAGGCGTTGGCGTTACTCAACGCTCAAGCGGTGGTCGTCAATGGTGAGTTCATTAAAAATGGCGCGACTCAAGTTCATGAAAACAATACCATCACGCTGCATGGCGAAGTATTAACGCCACGTGCCTGTCGTTACATTATGTTGCATAAACCAGCCGGTACCATCTGCTCAAATGTGGATGAGCATTATCCGTCGGTGTTTAATCATTTGCAGATTGAGTATCCGAATGATTTACATGTTGTTGGTCGTTTAGATGCTGATACTACAGGTTTGGTATTAATTACTGATGATGGGCGTTGGTCTTATGGAATAACGCATCCAGATAAGCATTGCCCAAAGGTGTATCGAGTTGGATTGTCGCGTCCGCTAGCTGACGATGTTGCTGCTAAGTTTACTGCGGGTATCGCCTTACAAGGTGAAACACAGTTAACCTTGCCTGCGTCATTAACCATAATCTCTCCTCAAGAAGTGCTGTTAACCATCACTCAAGGCAAGTTTCATCAGGTCAAACGCATGTTTGCCGCAGTAGGCAATCGAGTAATTACTCTGCACCGTGAATCGATTGGACAACTGCAACTGGATATCCCAGAAGGACAATGGCGGTATTTAACTGTTGAAGAAATCCAGTCACTCAGATAAGGATTTTAAATTACTGTACTCTTGATTTCCCCATGCGCTAATTTGGTTGTTAGCGTATCACCTGCTTGCACATCTTGCGGTTGCTTCACTAACTTGTCATCCACAAAACTAATACTATAACCACGTGATAATGTAGCTAACGGGCTGACCGAATTGAGAATACCGGTTACTCTGGCAAAGCGTTGTTGCTGTTGTTGTAATTGGTTATCCATTGCTTTAGTCAGCCGCTGCGCTAAAGATTGTGACTGTTGTTGAGCACTTGCCACCTGATGCACAGGGCACACTCGTTGCAAACGATGAGCCAGAGACTGGTGACGCTGCTGGCTGCGTTGCAAGCGATTACGCACAGCATGTTGTAATTGGATCGTCAGTTGATCGACTCGTTGTGCTTGTTGTTGTAAACGATGTTGCGGGTGATTTTGTTGTAAACGACTCGCCAGTAATTGATGTTGATAGCTGAGTTGATTGACTTTGATATTCATCGCACTATGCAAGCGTTGTTGCAAATTGGTAATGGACGTCACGACTTCAGTGAGATCATTACTGACAAATTCTGCGGCTTGTGAAGGCGTTGCTGCCCGCACATCAGCAACAAAATCAGCAATAGTGACATCGACTTCATGGCCCACCGCACTGACGATGGGAAGTTGTGAGCCAAATATAGCACGTGCGACGATTTCTTCATTAAAACACCACAGGTCTTCTAACGAACCACCACCACGACCGACGATCAACACATCGACTTCACGCCGACGATTGGCAATGAAAATGGCATTAACGATTTGTTCAGCCGCGCCGCCACCTTGCACCTGACTTGGGTAGACAATAACATTAATCATTGGGTTGCGACGTTTTAACACCGTTAATATGTCATGCAACGCTGCTCCTGTTGCCGAGGTAACTATGCCGACCGTATTGATGTGTGATGGTAACGCTTGTTTAGTTTGTGTAGCGAAAAGACCTTCTTGTTGTAAGCGGTTTTTGAGTATTTCGTATTGTTGCTTTAATGCACCTTCACCATCAAATTCTAAATGTTCAACGATGATTTGATAGTCGCCGCGCGGTTCATACAAACCGACGTTGGCGCGCACTAATACACTATCGCCTTCTCTAGGGCGCTGCTTGACACGACCATTGGCACCTTTGAACATGGCTGCTTTAACCTGAGCATTGCGGTCTTTTAAGGTAAAGTACCAATGACCAGAAGCCGCAGCGACAAAATTTGAGATTTCTGCGCTGATCCACACTTGGCCAATTTGTGTTTTGAGTAAGCTCCCGACCATTTGGTTGAGTTTGCCAACACTTAAAATGTTGCGATCTGTTGCCGCAGATCCCGAAGCTCGAGTTGAAGAAGTTGAATACATTAAAAAAGAATTTCCTACTTTACTAAAATTTAGTTTACCTTAAACCCAAAAACCACTACAATCACACCGCAATTAATACCTGATACCAAACTGATACAGAAGGTTACTTGCATGTTACGAATTGCTCAAGAAGCACTCACATTTGACGATGTTTTAATCGTTCCTGGGCACTCTCATGTGCTCCCTCACACCGCAAAATTAAACACACGTTTAACTCGCAAAGTGAATCTTAATATCCCTCTTATTTCTGCCGCTATGGATACGGTATCAGAAGCTCGCCTAGCTATTGCACTTGCACAGGAAGGCGGCATAGGTTTTATTCATAAAAATATGTCAGCAGAGCAGCAAGCAGAGCATGTATTACAAGTTAAAAAATACGAATCAGGCGTTGTTTCAGACCCTGTTACTGTTCGCTCTAACGCTACTATAGGGCAAGTGAACGAGTTAAGCCAGCGCTTAGGTTATTCTGGTTTCCCAGTAACGGATGAAGACAATAATTTGATTGGTATTGTCACCGGTCGTGATTTACGTTTTGAAACACACCTTAATGCACCGATTGAAACCGTCATGACGCCAAAAGAGCGTTTGGTGACGGTTAAATCAGGCGCACCTTCTGAGATCGTTCTCGAGTTGATGCATGAACATCGCATAGAAAAAATCCTAGTGGTGGATGATGCGTTTAAACTCAATGGTCTTATTACAGTAAAAGATTTTCAAAAAGCAGAAAACAAACCAAACGCTTGTAAAGACGAATTAGGTCGTTTGCGTGTGGGTGCTGCGGTAAGTGTTGGCGCTGGCACTGATGAGCGTATTGCTGCATTAGTTGAAGCGGGTGTTGATGTGTTATTGATTGATACGTCTCACGGTCACTCTCAAGGTGTTATCGACCGCGTTGCTAAAGTACGCGCTGATTATCCTGAACTGCAGCTTATCGCTGGTAATGTTGCCACGGGTGCGGGAGCGAAAGCATTAGCTGACGCTGGTGTTGACGCGGTTAAAGTCGGGATTGGCCCAGGCTCAATTTGTACTACACGAATTGTAACAGGTTGTGGTGTACCACAAATCACGGCTATCTCTGATGCGGTCGATGCATTGGCGGGAACTGATATTCCTGTTATTGCCGATGGCGGTATCCGTTTCTCAGGTGATATTGTTAAAGCATTAGTGGCTGGCGCAAGTTGCGTCATGGTGGGGTCAATGTTAGCTGGTACTGAAGAAGCACCAGGTGAAGTCGAGCTATATCAAGGTCGGTATTACAAGTCTTACCGTGGTATGGGTTCTTTAGGCGCGATGGATCAAAGCAATGGTTCATCGGACCGTTATTTCCAAGACAGCAAAAGCGCTGAAAAATTAGTGCCCGAAGGCATTGAAGGGCGCGTTGCTTACAAAGGACCAATCACCAATATTATTCATCAACAAATGGGTGGATTACGTTCTGCAATGGGGTTAACCGGTTGTGAAACTATTTTAGAATTAAATACTAAACCACAGTTTGTGAAAGTAACGGCAGCAGGGATGGGCGAGTCGCACGTACACGATGTGAGTATTACTAAAGAAGCGCCGAATTACCGTTTAGGTTAATCATCTGCGTTATTTGATTCAGGCTAGCTTGGTGCTAGCCTGTTTTGTTTATTCATACACTTAATTCAATACCCAATTCATAGAGATTTATCCATGACTGCAAACATTCATTCTCAAAAGATCCTAATTCTTGATTTCGGTTCACAATACACTCAGCTTATTGCTCGTCGTATTCGTGAGATCGGTGTCTATTGTGAGTTATGGGCATGGGATGTGACAGAACAACAAATTCGTGACTTCTGCCCTGACGGCATTATCTTATCAGGCGGCCCTGAGTCTGTGACCGAAGCCGGTTCACCACGTGCACCTCAATATGTCTTTAATGCTGGCGTGCCAGTACTGGGGATCTGCTACGGTATGCAAACAATGGCACAACAGCTTGGTGGTGCAGTACAAGGTTCAGATAAGCGTGAGTTTGGTTATGCACAAGTTGAGTCTATTGCCCCGAATGCCTTATTTGATAAAATTGAAGATCACATTGGTAGCAATGGCAATGCGTTGTTAGATGTGTGGATGAGTCATGGTGATAAAGTATCCGCTATCCCTGATGGCTTTGTTACCGTCGCGCAAACTGACAGCTGCCCATTTGCGGGTATGGTGAATGAAGCGAAACAATTTTACGGCGTACAATTTCACCCAGAAGTCACACATACCCGTCAAGGTGAACGTTTGTTGAGTAACTTCGCTTTTAACATCTGTGGCTTGCAAAAGTTATGGACACCGGATGCCATTATTGAAGATGCCATTGCCCGCATTAAAGAAAAAGTCGGTGATGATGAAGTTATTTTGGGGCTATCAGGTGGTGTAGATTCATCGGTTGTTGCAATGTTAATCCATCGTGCCATTGGTCCAAAACTAACTTGTGTATTTGTGGATAACGGCTTGTTGCGTTTAAATGAAGGCCAACAAGTAATGGATATGTTTGGTGATCATTTTGGCTTAAATATTATTAAGGTCGATGCTGAAGAGCGCTTCTTAGCTGCACTAGGTGGCGAGTCTGATCCAGAAGCTAAGCGTAAAATTATTGGTCATGAATTTGTGAATGTCTTTGATGAGCAATCTAAGTTACTTGAAAATGCCAAATGGTTAGCGCAAGGCACCATCTACCCAGACGTGATTGAATCGGCAGGCTCGGCAACGGGTAAAGCACATGTGATTAAATCTCACCATAACGTGGGCGGCTTGCCAGATGATATGGAAATGGGCTTGGTTGAGCCATTACGTGAGTTGTTCAAAGATGAAGTGCGTAAAATTGGTCTAGAGCTAGGTTTACCTTATGATATGTTATATCGCCATCCTTTCCCAGGTCCAGGTTTAGGCGTACGTGTCTTGGGTGAAATCAAAAAAGAATATTGTGATTTATTACGTCGTGCCGATGCGATTTTTATCGAAGAATTACATGCTGCGGATTTGTATCACAAAGTCAGCCAAGCATTTACCGTGTTCTTACCTGTTCGCTCTGTTGGCGTGATGGGTGATGCGCGCAAATATGATTGGGTTGTCTCATTACGTGCAGTCGAAACGATTGATTTTATGACTGCACATTGGGCACACTTACCGTATGATTTCTTAGGTAAAGTCTCTAATCGCATCATCAATGAAATCGATGGTATCAGCCGCGTAGTATACGATATTAGCGGAAAACCACCAGCGACGATCGAGTGGGAATAACGCTCTCTTAGTCTATCCATATGCTGAATAAATCTTGTATTTGTTCAGCATTTTTTTTGCCTTTTTCAAGTTCACCTTTCTCGAATCGAATTATCATTATAAAGTGGTATTTATTTTGTAAGCGCTTTCATTTGGCGTTAAGTTACATTACAATATTGTTAAATAAATATTATAAAAAAGTAACATTATGTCTTTACAGCATCTCATTATTTCAGCTTTAGTCATTACACTCTTAGGTTGTGGTGGCAATAGCGCACCGGTTACTTCTACTCCTAGTGATGCAAGCACAACGCCCACAACGAACACTACAGCGCCCGCGCCGCCTAGTTTGGGGACGTTTACGTTTACCACTACACACAATTCCCGTCTAGCAGATGATGTGGTAATGCAAGTAAGCGGTGAGCAAATCACTGGGCGCTCGAAGAATGATGCTAGTGTCACTGAATTGGTTGCTACCTTTAGTGTTGAACATGGCCAAGTCTATGTGGGTGATACACTGCAAGAATCAGGTGTGACAGTAAATGATTTTACTGCTCCTGTTGCTTATAAAGTTGTCGGCAGCGATGGTACTGAAGTCAATTATACCGTCGATTTGATGCGTTTTACGGGCTTGCCAATTATCTATTTAAATACTGCAGGCAATGTCAGCATCACTTCCAAAGATGATTATATGGATGGCAATATCCGTGTCGAAGGTGGACGTAGTTTCCCTTCTATTGAACAAATGGATATGGAGATCCGTGGGCGGGGCAATTCAACTTGGGAGCACCCCAAAAAACCATATCAAATGAAGCTTGCGGATAAAGAAGCATTTTTAGGAATGGCTGAGGATAAAAAATGGTTATTCCTTGCTGAATATTCTGACAAAACCATGTTGCGTAACCGCATGGCATTTGAGCTTGGTGATTTGAGTTCTTTAGCATGGACACCTGACTCTGAGTTTGCTGAGGTGTATTTAAATGGTCTATACAATGGGACCTATCATATTACGCAAAAAGTGGAAGAAGATGGTGATAGAGTTGATTTAGGTGATACGGGGTTTTTACTAGAAATAGACCAACCTGAGCGCTTGGATGCAGATGATGTGTCATTTAATACCGATAGATATTTAGTCAACATTAAAGAGCCAGAGTTAGTCAAAGATGATGCGCAGTATCAGTATATTTCTACTTATGTTAATGAGTTTGAAGATACGTTGTTCGGCGCTAATTTTGCCGATCCAACGACTGGCTATGCCGCTTATATTAATGTTGATAGTTTTGTAGATTGGTTTTTGATCAATGAAATTACCAAAAATGTCGATGCGCAGTGGTGGTCGAGTATTTTCTTTCACGTGATCCCCGGTGAAAAAATCAACATGGGGCCGTTGTGGGATTTTGATTTGTCATTTGGCAATGTCGACTACGCCGATAGCCAATATGCGCAAGGTTGGTGGGTCAGAGAAAATGTTTGGATAGATCGTTTGTTAGATGATCCTGCGTTTGTCGCACGAGTGAAAACACGTTATGCTTATTTTAAATCTCAACAAACTAACTTATTGAATCAGATTGATGATTACGCATCTTATCTACAATTCGCCCAAGCAGAAAACGATGCTAAGTGGCAAACGTTGGGCGAATATGTGTGGCCTAATCCTGTGGTATTTGATACACATCAGCAAGAAGTGAATCATCTTAAAACCTGGTTTACTGATCGTATGACCTGGTTAGACGGTGCAATTCCTACTTTGTAATTATTTTGAGGAAATGATTACAAAAAGCGTAATTGTACACCAATACTAAAGCGCGACTGATGGCTGTTATAGTCAATTAACGAATCGCCATATCCATTAAAGTATTGTAATAACAAATCATAGCGCTGAGTCAGTGGATAAGTGAGGTTAACTTGCACACTGCCTCGGTTGTTTGAGCTGCTCAGGTTGTTACGGATCCGAGTAAAGATTTCCATATCGTTGACTTGAAATGCATAACCTAGCTCAATACGACCTATAAAATCGTTGATGTCAGGGTTATCGTCGCCGGTGGGGTCGTCGATAGACATCTTGGTATCTTCGGGAAAGCGCCACCAAGACCTAACATAGTAAGCCGAGTCTGCGTCACTAAAAAGCGCGGTAAAAATAACGCGGTTCCAACTTCTAGAGCGCAATCCACTTTGTCCATTGGACTGATGATTGATCCCGATTTGTAGGGCATTAAACCGGTATTTTAGTAAACTTAAATCTGCTTGCCATTGATAAAATACTTCAGGTTCGTAATTGGTTTCACGAAACGGCTTGGATACTTCGTCATTATATACTTGCCAAAATGAACGGGCAGTAAAACCAAAATATAGCCCTGATAACGCTTCTTGCTCTTCATCTATTTCTAGATAAATAGGGATCTTGGTACTGATTTGAAACACAGCCTCAACATTATCTATATTATCGTTGGTTAAATCTTGTTGTGAGGTTGGATTGGGGTTTGATACATAGGAAACAGGCAGCAAATAATTGGTATTGTGCTGGGCCAGACTAAAAGGATTGAGGTTGATTTGTTGGTCGGCTAGGGAGCGTTTATCCAGTATCGAGACCGCTTGCTTGCTTTTTTTGTTGGCTTTGAGCTCTGCCGTCAATTCAGTAAGCTGAAGCTTGGCTTGCTCGATCCGTTGTTCGATGGTTAACGAGGTTGCATTAGTATCGTCAGCACTGCTGTCTTGATCGTTGCTATCTTGTGCGAGAGTTACAAGGCTCACACTAAGCAGTATGCCACTGCTGAGTATGGCTTTTAGCGTACTTGTAAATAGATGCTGCATCACTTACCTTCCTTGGATAATTAATACTGAGGTGATGTGGAGCAATGGGAGTGTTATAAACTCCCAATAAACTCACTTAGCTCGCTAATATTTAACAAGCGTTTTTCGCCTGTGTGACGGTTTTTGTATTCAACTTGTTGATTATCCAAATTACGCTCTCCGATAACGATGCTATGAGGCATACCCATCAGCTCCATATCGGCAAACATCACACCTGGACGTTCTTTACGATCATCAAATAATACTTCAACGCCTAAGGCTAAACATTCGTCATATAGCTTTTCCGCGACTTCTTTAATGCGATGCGACTTATGCATATTCATTGGAATAATTGCAATGCTGAACGGTGCAATGGCGTCTGGCCATTTGATCCCATATTTATCGTGATTTTGTTCGATCGCCGCAGCCATAATACGAGACACACCAATACCATAACAACCCATGGTTAACGTTTGGTGTTTACCGGTTTCAGTCAACACACCACAGTTCATCGCTTTAGAGTATTTGTTACCCAATTGGAAAATGTGACCGACTTCGATGCCGCGTTTAATTTCTAGTGTCCCTTGACCGCATGGTGATGGGTCGCCAGCTTCGACGTTACGCAAATCAAACACATCATATTCAGGCACGTCACGCTCCCAGTTAGTACCAGTGTAGTGCACATCATCAGTATTTGCACCACAGACAAAATCAGCCATAGCAGCGGCGCTGCGATCCACCACAATCGGTAAGCTCAAACCAACAGGTCCGATAGAACCCACACCACAACCTACGGCGGCTTCGACTTGTTCTTCAGTTGCCATCGCAAATGGCATAGCAATCAAAGGGTGTTTTTCTGCTTTAAGTTCATTGAGTTCGTGATCACCACGTAATACAACGGCAACTAGACCTTGTGAACCATCATCAGCAACCGTTCCTAAAACTATTAATGTTTTGACTGATGTATTTTCTGGGACTTGCAAAAACTCACTTACTTGAGCAATTGTTTTCGCATTTGGGGTATCGATTTTGGTCAATGGTTGGCTACCAGTACCTTGTGACTCTGGTGCGATTGCCTCGGCCATTTCGACGTTGGCGGCGTAATCAGAGCCATTAGAAAAGGCAATATCGTCCTCTCCAGAGTCAGCCAGAACATGAAACTCATGTGAACCACTACCACCAATTGAGCCATTATCGGCGATAACTGGACGGTATTCTAAGCCAATACGTTCAAACACGTTACAGTACGCTTGGAACATTTTGTCATACGTTGTTTGTAAGCAATCTTGGTCTAAGTGAAACGAGTACGCGTCTTTCATTAAAAATTCGCGACCACGCATGATCCCAAAACGAGGGCGGACTTCATCACGAAACTTAGTTTGAATTTGATATAAATTAAGTGGCAATTGCTTGTAGCTTGATACTTCGTTCCGCACTAATGCCGTAACGACTTCTTCATGGGTTGGACCTAAGACGAAGTCTCGATTGTGACGGTCTTTGATACGTAACAACTCTGGACCATACTCTTCCCAACGACCGGATTCTTCCCATAAATCAGCAGGTTGAACAACCGGCATTTGAATTTCAATGGCACCGGCTTTATTCATTTCTTCGCGAACGATATTGGCCACTTTATTCAGTACTCGTAAACCGGTTGGCAAGTAATTATACATTCCTGCTGCAACTTTACGGATCATGCCTGAACGGAGCATAAGTTGATGTGAAGCGACTTCAGCTTCGGCTGGCGTTTCTTTTTGCGTCGATAATAAATATTGGCTGGTGCGCATAGCGGCTAATTCCTTAAAAATGTTGCGCGTATTCTACCATAAGATCCTGTGGACAGAAGCCCTAAGCCGCTGCAATTATTGATTAATTGTTATGACCTTAGCTTGACTGTCATTATCAACGATAAATCCGATCTCAAAATCATATAAGCGCAGGTGATATACCTTATCTGGATGTTGAACTTGATACTCTGGAGATTGGTGATAAGCGGGACGGGGATCAAGGCTGATCACTTGTGTGATAAGGGCTAGTAACTCTGGGGTTTGCCTAGGAAGGTCCGGAGAAAATGTGACAGTCAATGAAGCCTCAGGCTCAGAGCTGGCATAGCCACTGACCGCGTCAGGTTGACTATCGGCGTAAGCGACATAGGGTTTAATATCCAGCACTGGTGTGCCTGAAAGGCAATCCACTCCGCTGATATGTAAACGGGTTTGTCCATTACTGCGTTCGATGTCGACAAACTTTACGAGTGATAAGCCAATATTATTTGGGCGAAAACTACTGCGTGATGCAAATACACCCATTTTGTCATTGCCGCCTAAACGCGGTGGGCGGATCAAGGGGCTGAAGGTTTGCGTTTGCGCAACACTTTGATGAAATTGAAACACGATCCAAAGGTGTGAAAATGCCTCGATCCCGCGAAAGCCATTGATATCATCATAGGGAGTATGCAGCGTGATATAGCCAGGAATATCAGTGAGGCCTGCTGATTGGCGAGGGATCCCAAATTTTTGTGAAAAGGGCGAGTGGAGTAACCCAATCGGCGTTAACTCAACGCTCATCAGGCAGCATCGCGCGTGCTTGGATTAGGATCTGTTCAAAAAAAGCTTTACCTAATAGATGTGCTCGCGCCACATTATCTTCAGGGATAGTATGTGCGTTAGGCATATTATCGAGCACCTGGCTTAACCTATCTTCGCGCAAAATATGATAGATGGGTAACGGTGAACGATTGGTAAAGTGGCTCGGTGATGAGGCTGCTTCACCATCAAATTGATAATCAGGGTGAAAACTGGCGATTTGAAACACACCCTCAAACCCTTCATTTTCAACTGACTGTTCAAGTAACATCAATCCATCGAGATAGTCATAAAAATCTAAATTCGACCAATCGACAATAAATAGGGTCGTATCCACATTATTGTGTGTGTCTAGATAATGCAGCTGTTGTGTGAAGTCTTGCTGTATATCAGCCCAATCTTGAGAGGTATTGACATGATAGCGAATGGTATCTTGGGTAAAGGGTTTTTGTGCGAAAGGGCAAAAATTCTGCCCAATCACCATTTCACTTAACCAATGTTGTGTGGCTTTGATAATCGCATCAGACATAAATTAAGAATGCGCCTTAACATATGCTTCTAACGTATTCTCAATCAGACTTGCAACGGTCATTGGACCTACACCACCTGGAACAGGTGTGATCCAGCCCGCTTTTTCGGCGGCTTTATCAAACTCAACATCACCCACTAACGAGCCATCACCCAAACGGTTAATACCGACATCGATGACAATGGCATTGTGTTTGATCCATTCACCAGGAATAAAATTCGCTTTACCGACTGCAACTACTAACAAATCCGCGCGTTCAACGTGGCTTTTTAAGTCTTTGGTAAATTTATGACAAGTTGTTACGGTACAACCTGCAAGTAACAGTTCCAAGCCCATTGGGCGTCCCACAATATTAGATGCGCCAACGATAACCGCATCCAAGCCCTTGACGTTGCGCTTGGTAGATTCAATCATGGTCATAATGCCTTTAGGGGTACAAGGACGAATGGCTGGAATGCGCTGTGCTAATCTACCTATATTGTAAGGATGAAAGCCATCGACATCTTTATGTGGGTTGATGCGTTCTAAAATCAACTCAGAGTTTAAACCTGCAGGTAAGGGTAATTGCACCAAAATACCATCAATGGTGTCATCTGCATTGAGCGTATCAATCAGTTCAAGTAATTCGTCTTGACCTGTTGTTGCAGGTAAATCGTAGCTTTTTGATACAAAACCAACTTCATCACAGGCCTTGCGTTTATTATTTACATAGACTTGTGATGCAGGATCGCTGCCTACCAAAACCACTGCTAACCCTGGGGCGCGTTTCTTAGCTGCGACGGCGCCAGTAACGTATTCTGCGACATCTTTACGGACATTTTTTGCGATGAGTTTGCCATCAATTAGGTGAGCTTGCATGAAAAACCTTGAGTGAATTAAGCATTTAGTATGTACATTGTTTCACATGTAGAATAAATTGCCAAAAAATAAATTGACCTTAATGAGTCTAATCGGTAATATGCGCGTCCTTAGTCGGTGAGTGGCGCAGCTTGGTAGCGCACTTGGTTTGGGTCCAAGGGGTCGTAGGTTCGAATCCTATCTCACCGACCATTAATTCCCAGTCAATTTCCTTCATGTCCATTGCGAGGTAATTGAACAACTGGAAAAGGTTTTGTTGAACTTATATTGTAAGCAGGCCTAGTCAGGATATTTTTAAAAATATTTTAATCGTGTATACTTTATATTGATTTATCAAATCTAAGTACGTCACATTAAGAGAATTTCTAAGGTTCCTTAGCTCAGCTGGATAGAGCAACGCCCTTCTAAGGCGTGGGTCGAAGGTTCGAATCCTTCAGGGACCGCATATTCTCCTCATCATTACATTCATTATTAGCATGTCTGCTTATTTAACATATTACCAATCAAAATTGTAATAGTAGCAAAATAGTTTGCGTAATCACAAAGCTATACATTCTTCGTTCCATTACATGTAACTGCATGATTTTTTAGGGTTTTTATGTGATTTTTTTGTTCATCTCTCCATCTCTAGCTACTCATTTCCTCGTATCCTTTATGTCAAAAAAATTTACAACTATTCATCATTAATAAAATGGTTAATCAACAGCATCAATTAACCAATTGTTTTATAAGGATATTGTTGACCAATAATATTATGGCTCGTTATATGCTTTGTATGTACGAATGCCTTATGGAATGGGAATTAAGTCGTATCTCGAGGTGACTATACATACTAGTATCAATAAGAGGAACGCACTTATGACACACTTTCGTCAAACAAAGCAACTTTTCAAATATTCTTTCACATTTACCGCGCTCGCCGCTTGCATGAATGTTGCAACCGCAGCACCAATTTCTCTAGTTAATCAAGGCTTTGAAACCGGCGATTTAACTGGCTGGTCTACTATTGGAACAGTTGTTGCTGCTGGGCAAACCAATGTTACGACCAATAATGGCACTAATTATTTAATTTCACCTAATGACACAACCATGGCTTTTTTGGATTCGTTAGGTGCGAGTATTGATGAAATTGAATCATTTTTCGGTTTATCCAGCGGCACTTTCGTTTCTGCCGTTGGTCAAGTTCCTGACTTCTCTGATTTAGACGGGGAAGATGGTGGTGCTCCTTCAGCGGTAAATATAGACGGTGTCATTGGTGCGATTGAAGAAGAAGTAGATGACGGACCCGATGATGAGCCGCAAATGGACGATATTGAATTAACCAATGGCTCAGCGATATCACAAAGCTTTATGGGCTTAGCCGGTGATACAGTGAATATGTCATGGAATTACGCGGCGCGTGATTATATTCCATTTACCGATCCTGCTTTTTCTGTATTGATAGCCCCTGATGGCACTGCTATGGTTGATGTGTTAGCGAGTACCACTGGTCCTGGCTTAGTAACTGGTTCTGATGGTATTTCAGGCGTGTTTACTTTTGCTGAACAGCTTACACAATCAGGTGAATATACGTTAGGTTTCGCCGTCACCAATTCTGGTGATACGATTTTAAATGCGACCTTGTTTATTGATGATGGAGCGGGTGAATGTAATCCATCATGTAACGATTTAGGCTCTCCAGAAAATCCATTATTACCAGTAGATGACGACACACCTGACTCTTTCGATTTTTCGTTTGTCGTTACTGAGCCATCAACGCCTATTTTTATCGATCCTATCATTGCAATAGGGTACGACTACATTGTTAGTAGTGGTCCAAATATGGCGAGCGTTATCCTTCCAAATATTGGTGATGGGGAATACGATATTTTTGGTTGGGATGGTTCTGATTTTACCACGTTTTTAGGAGATGCATTCGCTGGAATTGCATTCGATTTTGGTCCATTAGGCGTCGATCAATTTCGCGTCTTGGGCATTAAAACTTCCGCAATGTTAGATCCACTCGATGATACTGCATTTGTCACGGGGTTAACTTTTGTATCAGCTGGTGCCGTTGCGATGAGTCAAATACCTGTTACTTTCGATACCGATAGTGTAGTGACTAATGTTTCTGCACCAAGTGTCGTCTCTTTAGTTGGGATTGGTTTCTTAAGCTTGATATATCTACGTCGCCGGCGCAATGGAACTTTGTAATAAAAGTATATCTGTAGTCCATGAATGAATAACACTGAGGAAAATATGTCTATATGCAATCAATTACAGTTTTATGCAAATAGGTTATTCATTTTTAGCTTGCCCTTTTTGCTGTTAATCGCACTATTATTAGGCGCTGCATTAAACGTCACTCATGCAGCGTCTACTGAAACATCTGTTTATGGTGCGTGGACGGTCCAATGTCAACCTGAAAATGGCAACCCAACGCCTGCTTGTGTTGCCACTCAACTTGTCTCAAAGGGTAATGATGCACGCCAAGTTGTTATTGGTGTGACGGTTGGATATGAAGCGCAACACTCGATGCCTCATATTATTTTTCGAGTTAGCCCTGGCGCTAATACACATAAAGGTGCAGCGGTTAAAATCGATCAACAAGCTCATGTCAGCATTCCTATCACTAATTGTGATAAACAGATTTGTGAAGTACGCTCATTTATTCCTAACGTATTGCTCGAACAGATGCAGCAAGGCAAGATGCTGCAATTTGCATTTTTCATTAAAAACCAACAAATTACCTATCCTGTTTCTCTTGAAGGTTTTTCTCAAACTTATCAACTATTAGTTTCAAACCACACCTTAGCATCTCACCACACGCAATAGTTTTAGTTACCTTAAATCCTAGGCAATACATCTCAAATTTTAATCTCAAAGATCAGTTATGCCTGAGCTTTGGGCTAGAAAAAATAGCCTAAACTGTTGAATACTTATAAACCTAATGCATTCATTATTAATCAACGAGTGCGGTATGGGGCTATTTAGACAACAAGCTATTAATGCACAACGACCTAGTGTAATTGGCGAATTAATCATTCCACCCAGTCAGTGGATTGGGAGAACGATTACAGGAGCATTATTAAGTTTTATTTTGGTTAGTGTGTGGACGTTAACTAGAGATTATCAACAAACCCATGCGGTACGAGGGGTAACGCAATACACACAAGGTGAATATGCGATTGTTAACCGCCACTTAGGTGAGGTGACCGATATTTTTGTTAAACCAAATGAATTAGTCACCCAAGGACAAGCTTTATTTAGTTTAAGTCATATTGCTAGTGCTCGATTTTCTAAAGCTGACTTAGATGCTCAGGTATTGCAATATCAAACATTGCAGCAGCAACTAGAAAGTCAGCAACAAGAGTTGAGCCATGCGTTTGCTGCCGAAGCCCATTTTATCCAAACTAGTAGCATTAATACTCAGCAATTAATTGATAACCTGAGTAAACAAGCGCAAATTTTTACGCCAGAGTTAGCCCATCTACAAACGCAATACGAAAAAATGACGCACCTGATGAAACATAAAGTGGTAACCAACCCGCAGTGGATCCAAGCGGGGAGTCAGTTAAGCGCTGCTAAAGCCAATATGCTGCGATTTGAACAGGAAAAGATTGAACAGTTGTCGCAACTTGCTTTGCATACCCAACAGCTAGCGTTGATACGTGTGAAGTATGCTGCACAGCAAGATTCACTGCAAGCTCAGGTCACTCAGAATAACGCCCAGTTACAAGCGCTAGCACACCAACGCTCCTCAACTATTTATGCTCCCAATGCCGGTATTATTACACGCTTTACTTTACAGATAGGTCAAACCCTTACCGCGCAAGAACAAGTCGCAATGTTGGTACCTGAATCAGGACAATTAATAGGGACGCTGCATATACCGAATGTAGCATCGGGAAAGTTATATCTTGGGCAAACTGTGCAGCTACAACTTAACGCTTACCCATACAAGCTATATGGAATGGTTGGGACGCATATAACGCATATAGATACCGCAAGTATCCTTTCAGTTAAGGAATCTAATTATTTGCAAAACACCATAAGTGCCCAAGTTAGCATGCCTAAACACTGGCAACAGCAATCCACAAGATCCAGTATCGAGTTGCGCAGTGGCATGACATTTACTGCACATATAGTCACGCAGACGATGCCGTTATGGCAAAAATTATGGATGGGAATTACTGGCGATGTTGGTGAATATCATGGTTGATCGTTTACTGTTTGCATGGGGTAAAAAGACCCCACTGATTCGTCAACAACAAAATACTGAGTGCGGTCCTGCTTGTATTGCTATGGTGTGTTCATATCATGGTTTGCAGCTGGATATGGTAAGTATTAGACAGCAATGTTTATTGCATAATTTGAGTTTGCAGGGGATGAATTTAATGCAGCTTAATCAATTAGCCGCATTAAATAAACTGACACCCAGAGCGTTACAGTGTGATGTTGACGAATTGGCTCAACTCACATTGCCATGCATATTACATTGGGATATGCAGCATTTTGTTGTATTAACTAGACTATCAGGTCGTGGCAATAAGCAGAGATTTGAAATCAATGATCCCGCAGCGGGGACAAAGCAGTTATCACTCGCGCAGATGTCGAAGCATTTTACAGGGATCGCTTTGACATTGGCTCCTAGTGTTGATTTTGTCAAAGATAATTCGACACAGCCAGTTAGGTTAAGGCAGCTATGGCAACGCGCACCTGGATTAATAAAGGCGTTATGGCAACTTGGTATCTTGAGCCTTATCCTGCAGTTTTTAGCGTTAACTACTCCCTATTACATGCAATGGATCATGGATGAAGTTTTACTCACTTATGATGTGCAGCTCTTATTGGTATTAGCGATTGGTTTTAGTGGTGTTCTGTTGTTCTCTACTTTAATAGGAATGCTACGCAGTTGGTTGGTGGTAAGGTGCGCTAACTTCTTAGCGTTAAGTTTAGGTAGTGGCGTGCTGCGCCATTTATTACGACTGCCACATGATTATTTTGTTCAGCGACATTTGGGAGATATCGCGTCCCGATTTGGTTCGGTGCACGCAATAAATGAACGTATTAGTTCAGGGATCACTGAAACTGTGATTGATGGTGTGATGGCAATCAGCATTTTGGTGGTGATGTGTTTGTACGGTTGGGAGTTAACGTTAACCGTTGTTGGGTTTATGTGCTTTTATGGGGTCATGCGTTGGGTGTTTTATCAACCACTGCAATCAGCAACACATGAACAGATAGAAACCAAAGCAAAAGCCGATAGCGTATTTTTGGAGAGTATCCGCACTAATCAAACCTTAACATTATTTAATCAAACGGATGCAAGACACCAAAAATGGCAGCACAAATACGTTGATTCATTAAACTCAGGTATTGTATTAAGCCGGTGGAATATTAGTTTTGATGCAATCAACAAACTATTGTTTGGTGTTGAAAATATCATTGTCATATTGCTGGCGACACATATGGTCATGGCGCAAACGATATCGTTGGGTATGTTAATTGCATTTATAGCCTACAAAAATATGTTCACACAACGTATAGCGAGCTTAATCGAACATGCCATCTTATTTAAAATGCTAGGAATGCATTTGCAACGCTTAAGCGATATTACTCATACGCCCATTCAACCACACTTAGAAGCTAAGCGACCTATTCAGTCATCTCGACAACAAGTGCATGGTGCGACATTAACGCTGGAAAATGTCACGTTTCATTACCCCGGCTCAAGCTACAATATTCTTGAAAAGGTTAATTTACACATTAATGCCGGTGATAGCCTTGTATTATCTGGGCCATCTGGTGGTGGTAAAACCACATTATTGAAAATTATGTTGGGTTTGTTAACACCTACTTCTGGTCAAATTAAATATAATGGCATGGATATTACCGATATCGGACTGATTAATTATCGCAAACAGGTTGCAACTGTCATGCAAAATGACGTACTGCTAGCAGGAACTGTATTAGATAATATTACATTTTTTGATGAAAATATTAATTTTGAACGTGTACAAAACGCGATCAGGCAATGTCAGTTAGAATCAGTAGTCGAGCAACTGCCTATGGGCTTACAAAGTTTAGTCGGGGAATTAGGCGCACAATTATCTGGTGGGCAAATTCAGCGGGTTTTGTTGGCAAGGGCACTGTATCATAAACCACAAATATTATTTTTAGATGAAGCGACAAGTGCATTAGATCAAGTAAACGAGGCGCTTATAGTGCAATCTCTCGCAGATCTCAGTATCACTAAAATTCATATCGCGCACCGACAAGAAACCATCGCTCATGCACAGATACATTATGAAATTTCAGTGGGTGGATTACGCTTAATGAATAAAACCTAATATTTGTTGCAAATAGCGCTTGACACTTTTGCCTAGTCGTCTTACTATGCGCACCGCTTTCAACGGCGAAGAAGAACACTGTGGTGGGCGTAGCTCAGCTGGTAGAGCTCCGGATTGTGATTCCGGCGGTCGTGGGTTCAAACCCCATCGTCCACCCCAATCTTCTAAGTACGCTGAATGTGTACCAGAGATTCTCTTCTCTCAGGTAATGCGGGAGTGGTGGAATTGGTAGACACGCTGGATTTAGGTTCCAGTGCTTCACGGCGTGAGAGTTCAAGTCTCTCCTTCCGCACCATATGTTAAAAAGCATATGTTCAACATATAATCCAAAATATATGTTTAAGCAGTTTTAAGATCGGTGAGTGGCGCAGCTTGGTAGCGCACTTGGTTTGGGTCCAAGGGGTCGTAGGTTCGAATCCTATCTCACCGACCATCTTAAATCTCTGCTATACAAAAAATCATACAATATTAATTCTGTGTTAAATCTTCTCTGTACTAAGTCATCTCTAAACTGTATAATGCGCCGTCTTTTATAATGGGTCTGAACACCTATATGCTCGCATATAAGTAAACAGTTCAGTTAACCGCGCATGAATGCGCACAGTTGAGGTAGAATAATGCAAGTTTCAATCGAAACGACTCAAGGTTTAGAGCGCCGTGTAACGGTCGCAGTTCCAGCAGCTTCAGTCGATGATGCAGTTAAAGCACGTTTACAACAATTAGCTAAAACACAACGTATTAACGGCTTCCGTCCTGGTAAAGTACCAGTAAAAGTATTACAAAAGCGTTTTGGTGCGTCGGTTCGTCAAGAAGTAGCCGGTGACTTAATGCAGCGTCATTTTTATGAAGCCATTATTCAAGAAAAAATTACTCCTGCGGGCATGCCTGCATTTGATTTGACTAAAGATGTAGCTGGTGAAGATTTAGAGTTCACAGCTGTATTTGAAGTTTACCCAGAGTTAGAACTAAAAGACTTAGATAAGTTAGAAGTTGAAACGCCGGTAGTTGAAATCAAAGATAAAGATCTTAAAGAAATGATGGTGACGTTGCAAAAGCAACACGCTGATTGGAAAGAAGGCAAACGCAAAGCTAAGAAAGATGATCGTGTAACGATTGATTTTGTTGGTTCTATTGATGGTGAAGAGTTCGAAGGCGGCAAAGCTGAAGATTTCCCATTAGAACTAGGTAAAGATCGCATGATCCCTGGTTTTGAAACAAACATCGTAGGTCTTAAGCCAGGTGAAGAGTGTGTTGCTGAAGTAACATTCCCAGAAGATTACCATGCTGAAGCATTAAAAGGTAAAGCGGCAACGTTCGCAATTACTGTGAAAAAAGTCGAAGGTCTTAACTTACCTAAAGTTGACGAAGAATTTGCTAAGCTGTTCGGTGTTGAAGAAGGTGGCGTTGAAGCACTAGAAGCTGAAGTTAAAAAGAATATGCAGCGTGAACTAGACCAAACTGTGAAAGCTAAGGTCAAAGAAAACGTAATTGAAGCGTTAATTGCATCACAAGAAGTTGAAGTGCCTGCGGCGCTTATCGACCAAGAAGTAAATGCATTACGCGACCAAGCAAAACAGCGTTTTGCACAACAAGGTCAAGCAGATCCAAGTACTTTACCTGAATTACCAGCTGAATTGTTTACTGACAATGCCAAGCGTCGTGTATCAATTGGTCTGATTTTAGGTGAAGTGATTAAAGCAAACGAACTTAAAGCCGATGAAGATAAAGTGAATGCGTTAATCGAAACAACGGCTTCTGCATACGAAGACCCAACTGAAGTAATTGAATATTACAAATCAAATCAAGAGCTTATGAGCCAAATGCAAAATGTTGCATTAGAAGAACAAGCAATTGATTGGGTTCTTGCACAAGCTAAAGTCAAAGAAGTGAAAACTAAATTTGACGAGATTATGAACAAACAAGCGTAATACTTAAATTACGTTTGACTTTCATAGTCATCAACTGATTAAATGCCCAGTATTCACTGGGCTTTTTTATACCAATAAGGATATGCAATTGAACACATTTGACGAGACACAAAACGCTTTGGTACCTATGGTTATCGAACAAACCTCAAAGGGCGAGCGTTCATTTGACATCTATTCCCGTTTATTAAAAGAAAATGTCATTTTTTTAGTAGGTCAAGTTGAAGACCATATGGCCAATCTAATTGTGGCACAGATGTTATTTTTAGAAGCTGAAAATCCGGAAAAAGACATTTTCCTATACATCAACTCTCCAGGTGGTTCTGTTACTGCTGGGATGGCAATTTACGATACGATGAAATTTATCAAGCCAGATGTGAGCACTGTATGTATTGGTCAGGCAGCAAGCATGGGTGCATTTTTACTTTCAGGTGGTGCTAAAGGTAAGCGTTATTGTTTGCCTAATTCGCGTGTCATGATTCACCAACCTCTAGGTGGTTTCCAGGGGCAAGCATCTGATTTTGAAATACATGCAAAAGAAATTTTATCAATTAAAGAAAAGCTTAATCGCTTGATGGCCGAGCACACAGGACGTGATTACGAACAGTTATCGCAAGATACTGACCGAGATAACTTCTTAAGTGCACAAGAATCACTTGATTATGGCTTGATTGACCATATTATGACTAGTAGGCTTGATACAATTTCGGGCAAATAAATCAAAATGAGCTATATTTACACTTTGAAGCGTAAGTTTAGGCATCATAAAAATAGCAGGGCGGTAAATAAATGAGTGACAAACCAAAAAGTGATAGCGATAACAAGCTTCTATACTGTTCTTTTTGCGGCAAAAGCCAACACGAAGTTCGTAAGCTTATAGCTGGACCTTCCGTATTTATTTGCGATGAATGCGTTGATTTATGTAATGATATTATTCGTGAAGAAATCAAAGAGATCTCTCCGAAGCAAAAGCATGATTCGTTACCTAAGCCTCAAGAGATCCACGCTCACTTAGATGACTACGTCATTGGGCAAGAGCATGCTAAAAAAGTATTATCAGTAGCTGTTTATAACCATTATAAACGACTAAAAAATGGTGATATGCATGACGGTGTAGAATTAGGTAAGAGTAATATCTTGTTAATCGGTCCTACAGGTAGTGGTAAAACATTATTGGCAGAGACTTTGGCGAGATTGTTGGATGTGCCATTTACTATGGCTGATGCAACGACATTAACCGAAGCGGGTTATGTCGGTGAAGATGTTGAAAATATCATTCAAAAATTATTACAAAAATGTGATTACGATGTAGAAAAAGCCCAACGTGGTATTGTTTACATCGATGAAATTGATAAGATTTCACGTAAATCTGATAACCCATCTATCACGCGAGATGTATCGGGTGAAGGTGTGCAACAAGCGTTGTTGAAACTGATTGAAGGTACTGTTGCGTCGGTACCACCACAAGGTGGGCGTAAGCATCCGCAACAAGAGTTTTTACAAGTAGACACGTCAAAGATTTTGTTTATTTGTGGTGGAGCATTTGCAGGTTTAGATAAAGTCATTGAACAGCGCTCACAAAAAGGTGCTGGTATTGGTTTTGGCGCTCAAGTTAAAAACTCTACAGGTAGTAAAGCTGAAGGCGAGTTGCTTAAAGATGTCGAGCCTGAAGATTTAGTGCGTTATGGTTTGATTCCTGAATTTATCGGTCGTTTACCTGTAGTGACTAGTTTAGAAGAGTTAAATGAAGAAGCGCTCATTCAGATATTAACTGAACCTAAGAATGCGATTACTAAACAATACGGTGCGTTGTTTGCTCTAGAAAATACGCAGTTAGAATTCCGTGAAGATGCATTAACGGCTATTGCTAAAAAGGCGATGGAGCGTAAAACGGGTGCAAGGGGCTTGCGTTCTATTGTTGAAGCCGTGTTACTAGAAACTATGTATCAATTACCATCCACGGATAACGTGAGTAAAGTAGTAGTAGATGAATCTGTTATACAAGGTGAATCTCAACCTATTTTAATCTATGACCGAACCGACCAAGTGGTTGGCGCTGAGTTAGATTAACAATTAGACTGATAAAAGGCCTGGTAACAGGCCTTTTTTTTATAAGAAATTCGACTTATTTTAATTTTATGATTGAACTTTCTAATCTTTACCACATATTAATAGGATAGACTTTTAAATTAAGAGAACAACATGACAGATGAGCATGATGAAATGAATATGCCGATCCTTGCCTTGCGGGATGTAGTGGTATATCCGCATATGGTAATTCCATTATTTGTTGGACGTAATAAATCAATTCAGTGTCTTGAATTTGCAATGGAAAACAACAAGCAAATTTTTCTGGTCGCACAAAAAGATGCTGGTATCGACGAACCGAGTGCTGATGACATCTACACGACCGGTACCATTGCCACAATTTTACAGTTGTTAAAGTTGCCAGACGGAACTGTCAAGGTATTGGTTGAAGGGTCAGTGCGTGGTTCAATTTTAGAATACGATCAACATGAGCCATTCTTTAAAGGCCGAATCTTGTCAATGATCGATGAGCCGGTTCCTGAAAGTGATCAAGAAGTGCTTTCTCGTACCGCTATTTCACAGTTTGAAGGCTATGTTAAATTAAATAAAAAAATCCCACCTGAGGTATTAACTTCGTTAACGGGGATTGAAGAAGTTGCTCGCCTAGCTGATACCATGGCTGCGCACATGCCTCTTAAACTATCTGAAAAGCAAAAAGTGCTAGAGATGGTAAAAGTTGAAGAGCGCTTAGAATATTTAATGGCGTTGATGGAAGGCGAAATTGACTTATTGCAGGTCGAAAAGAAAATCCGTACACGTGTAAAGAAACAAATGGAAAAGTCTCAGCGAGAGTATTACCTCAATGAGCAAATGAAAGCGATTCAAAAAGAGTTGGGTGAGTTAGATGACACGCCTGATGAGTTTGAGGCATTAGCACTAAAAATTAAAGAGGCTAAAATGCCAGAAGATGCGCTAGATAAAGCGCGTGCTGAGTTACAAAAGCTTAAAATGATGTCGCCTATGTCCGCAGAAGCCACGGTAGTGCGCAGTTATATCGAATGGCTGACAAAGGTACCATGGCATAAGCGTAGTCCGGTTAAGAAAGATCTTGGGCGTGCTGAACAGGTTTTAGATTCTGACCATTATGGTTTGGATAAAGTAAAAGAACGGATTTTAGAGTATTTAGCCGTACAACACCGCGTGCGTAAGCTCAAAGGTCCTATTTTGTGTCTTGTTGGCCCTCCTGGTGTTGGTAAAACCTCACTGGGTCAATCTATCGCAAAAGCGACAGGGCGTAAATATGTGCGTATGGCACTAGGTGGCGTGCGTGATGAAGCAGAGATCCGCGGGCATCGTCGTACTTACATTGGTTCGTTACCGGGTAAACTCATTCAAAAAATGGCGAAGGTAGAAGTAAAGAACCCATTATTCTTGCTTGATGAGATTGATAAAATGTCATCGGATATGCGGGGCGATCCTTCTTCTGCATTGCTTGAAGTATTAGATCCGGAACAAAACTCGAGCTTTAGTGATCACTATTTAGAAGTCGATTATGACTTGTCTGATGTGATGTTTGTGGCGACGTCGAACAGTATGGATATTCCAGGTCCATTATTAGATCGAATGGAAGTCATCCGTTTATCGGGTTATACCGAAGATGAAAAACTCAACATTGCTAAACAGCATTTGATTGGCAAGCAAGTTGAGCGCAACGGTCTTAAAGCCAAAGAACTGACTATTGAAGATTCGGCAATCGTTGGGATCATTCGTTACTATACACGTGAAGCGGGCGTGCGTAGTTTAGAGCGTGAGATCTCAAAAATATGCCGTAAAGCAGTCAAGATGATCTTACTAAAAGAAACCAAAGCACCAGTGATTGTTAATCAAGAAAACTTAAACGTGTTCTTGGGGGTGCAACGTTTTGATTATGGTCGTGCTGAGAAAAATAATCAGATTGGTCAAGTTAACGGCCTCGCGTGGACACAAGTCGGTGGTGACTTATTAACGATTGAAAGTACTTCGGTAGTTGGTAAGGGTAAAACCACTTGTACTGGCTCTTTGGGTGATGTCATGTTGGAATCGATCAAAACAGCGATGACTGTAGTGCGCTCTCGTGCAGAGAAATTGCGAATTAATAGTGATTTTCATGAAAAACGCGATATCCATGTACACGTTCCTGAAGGTGCGACACCTAAAGATGGTCCCAGTGCGGGTATTGGTATGTGTACTGCCTTAGTATCTTCGCTTACTGGTAATCCGGTGAAATGTGATGTTGCAATGACTGGAGAAATTACGTTACGCGGAGAAGTGTTACCAATTGGCGGTTTGAAAGAAAAGCTGCTAGCGGCTCATCGAGGTGGAATTAAGACGGTTATTATTCCTAAAGATAATGCCAGAGATCTCGAGGATATCCCTGAAAATGTCAAAGCTGACCTAGATATTCATCCTGTTCAGTGGATTGATGAGGTATTGGAGTTAGCATTGGAAAACCCGATCGCTCAAATTTCAATCAAACAGCCCGCGTGATTTGATTAAAAAATAACCACATATTGTTTTTAAGCCCTAGTTTTATGAAGTTTTTTTTTAAAATCGACTAAAATGTTAATTTTTTTTAAATTAGGGCTTTCAACTTAGTCAAATTGTGATACCTTAAGTTCATTAATTGCTTGCAGCCCTTTATTTTATTGAGTTCAGCAATTAAAACTTGAAGCATTAATTGTCCATCTTAATATTTAAGATAATCAATATAATAATAAATGTGTACTTTCATAAAAATAATGTAGGGGATCTTACGTGAATAAATCTGAACTAATCGAAAAAATTTCTGAAGCTGCTGATATCAAAAAAGTTGAAGCTGGTCGTGCATTAGATGCATTCATCGACGCGGTTACTGCTGAATTAAAAGCTGGTGGTTCTGTACAACTAGTTGGTTTCGGTACTTTCCAAGTTCGTGACCGTGCTGCTCGCACTGGCCGTAACCCACAAACAGGTGCGGAAATCCAAATCGCAGCAGCTAAAGTTCCTGCTTTCAAAGCTGGTAAAGCATTAAAAGACGCGTGTAACTAAGACCCGTATCTCTTATTCAAAAAAGGCTCTTTTTAGAGCCTTTTTTATTGCCCAAAAACCGCGTAATTACTAGCGATTGCTTGTGTTTTCGTTTATTATGCAACGCTAAAATTTAACAATAAAAATCCTCACGGAGTTGGCAGAGTCTTATGTTAGAGAGAATGAGAGAAGGACTACAAGGTCCTTGGGCTATGATTATCGTAGCGCTTATCGTATTGAGTTTCGTATTTGCTGGTGTTGGTAGCTACTTAACTGCGCCGGTTGAAACCGCTGCAGCAAAAGTTAATGGCGAAGATATTTCTGCTCGAGCACTTGATCAAGCATATCAAAATGAACGTGGTCGTTTAGAATCACAATTTGGTGAAGGGATCAGCAGCTTATTTGCAAATCCTGACTATTTAGCTAACTTCCGTCAAGGTGTACTTGATCGTTTAATAGCTGACAAATTAGTAGAACAAAAAGCACAATCTTTAGGTTTACGTGTTTCTGATGCACAAATTAAAGAAACGATTGTGAGCATGCCTGAGTTTCAAGTTGGTGGTACGTTTAATAATGACCGTTACTTAGCGGTATTGCGTCAAGCGGGTTTCCAGGTTGATGACTTCAGAAATTACATGCGTAATACGATGACTAAAGAGCAGCTTTCTCGCGCGCTTTTAGCGACTGATTTTGTCGTACCTGCTGAAGTGATTACCCAACTGAATCTTGGTCGCCAAACACGTGATGCTAAGTATGCAACCATTGCCACTGAGCAGTTTGTAGCAGATATTGAGTTATCAGATGAGCAAATCAATAACTATTATCAAACAAATATTGATAGCTATGATACCCAAGAGCAAGTCAGTGTTGCTTATGTAGAATTAGATGTTGCAGATTTATTGCCTACAGTGACGGTTACTGATGCGCAACTTCAAGAGTATTACCAGTTTAATATTGGTAACTACCGTGCCGATGAAAAACGTCGCGTTTCACACATTTTAATTGAAATGGGTGATGAGTCTTCTGCCGCGTTAGCAACGATGACTGAAATTCAAGCTAAGCTAGCAGCCGGTGATGACTTTGCTGAACTTGCAAAAGAGTATTCAAATGATACGTTCAGTGCTGAAAATGGCGGTGACTTAGAATATGTGGCTGTTGGTGACATGGATGCTGCGTTTGATGCTGCTGTTTTAGCATTGGATACAGTTGGTGAGGTGACTGATGTTGTTGAAACTGAGTTTGGTTTACATTTGATCAAACTAACTGAATTAGTAGCTGAAGAGATTACGCCTTTTAATGATGTTGTTGATGAAGTCACAGCAGCGGTTAAACAAGAGCTTGCTGCAGAAGAGTTCTTCATGCAACAGCAACAGATGGCTGAATTAGCATTTGAAGTGCCTGATACCTTGGAAGAAGTCGCGGCAGCGCTAAATAAATCGGTTACGACTACTGAATTATTTACTGCTAACTCAGTTCCTGCGTTATTAAATAACGGTGCGGTACTGGCTAATGCTTTTTCTCAAGAGTTCATCGAAGCGGGTTTAAATTCAGATGTGATTGAACTAGATGACGAGCATGTGATTGTAATGCGAGTGGCTGCATACGAGCCACAACGTACTCGTGCGCTAGCTGAAGTACAAGATCAAGTCGAAGCGTCATTACGCGCTCAACTAGCCCAAGAAGCGGCGCTAGCTTATGCACAGCATTATGTTTCTGCTGCGGATGCAGATCGAGCGACTATTTTAGCTGAACAAAATGTTAGTTTAACTGAGCTTGCTGCAGTTGGCCGAACTGGTGCAACCGATATTGACCAAGCTGCGGTAGAGGTATTATTTACTTTGTCTAAAGCCAATGCACAGGCAACAGTAACATTACCAACTGGTGATGTCGCAATTGTTGAGCTGGTATCGGTTAATAACTCTGTAGAACAAGACGCAGCACTAGGTGCTGACTTGCGTAACCGTTTAACGGGTCAACGCGCACAGTCCGGTTATGAAGCGTTTGTTGATGCATTAAAAGCAGATGCTGAAATCGTGGTATTAAATAACTAATACACAATTTACCTATGCAAAAAGGCGTAACAGGAAACTGTATACGCCTTTTTTTGTGTGTGAATTAACGCTTATTGTTGTTGGGTTAGAAACATCATGACGGTATAAAAAATAGCAATCACACCACTAAAGATAAAAATATAGAGAAAGCCTTGTTTGCCTTGCTTGAGAGTGTAGTCATTAGCACGAAGGTAAAGTATCCAAATAATACTTAAAACAAGGGGAATAAGAAATAGTAGTCGAATCACTGGGTTAGCACCTTTGTAGCTGTGTCAGGTTTATATTTCTTATTACGCATGACAAAGGCATAAAGGTCAATGGTTAAATTAATCTGTAGCGATGTAGCGCCGATATTTTTTGGGTTTTAACTGTGTAACATCAACCATAACTAATCCATCAACACAGTTATTAAAGTCAGGATCAATATTAAAACCATGAAATGTGACCCCTTCGCGTTGTGCTATATCACAATACTGTTTGTACAATGTTGGTACAGCGTAGCCCATTGAAGAAAGCACGTGTTTGAAATGTGTGAATTCTGTTTTGTAATCTGTACCAGTGAAGTGAGTGGTCTCATTGTTTTTGCGAACAAAAGGTATGGTTGCCTGCGCACAAGGTCTTGTCGCCCCAAAGTATGTTGAGTAAAAAGCAATGATCAACTGTTTTGCTTCGTCGGGGTAGGTATCAGATAAGCTAACCGGCCCGAATAAATAGCGGTATTTTGGGTATTTACGGATGAACGCGCCAATTCCAAACCATAAATAATCTAACGAACGTTTGCCCCAATATTGAGGCTGAACGAAACTGCGCCCTAATTCTAAGCCTTGTTCGAAATAAGGTTGCATGTGTTCATTATAGTCAAATAATGTCGTGCTATATAATCCGGTTTCATGCTGTGCTTGGCTTAATTGGGCTGCATCGGCAAACCGATAAGCACCCACGATTTCAAGTGCGTCTTGATCCCATAGAATCAAATGAAAATAATGTGAATCGTATTGATCAATGTCACGCTTGTGATACGTTCCTTCACCGACGGCACGAAACGACACTTCGCGTAAACGTCCTATTTCACGCATTAAAGCACTTGAATTAGTATGGCGATACAAATATATAGCTTTGTTATCAGAGGTTTGGCCTAGTGATTCACACTGTTCTTGTAATTCACGTAATACCTGTGAACGGTTTTCTGGCATCGCAATGGGCGTCTGAGTTTGAAACACTACAGGCTTGTCAAATCCAACTGCGTACAGGTGCTTTTTAAAGAGCTTGATCAACGTTTTCATTGGAAGATTAGGCAATGTATACGATGATACTGGGATTATTTCACCGATCCGAATGGGAAAATGCGCTTTGCGCTGTTTGAACATTTCTTTCACTAACAATACTGTCGACAGCGGTTTGTACAACATAGATAAACTATAAAATAGTGGTGAATTTTTAGCATCAATAAACACCGGTAAAATAGGCGCTTGGTGTTGTTTTGCAATGCGATAGAAACCGCTACGCCAATTACTATCTCGGACTCCTTGTGGGCGCAGACGCGATACCTCTCCAGCCGGAAACACTAACAACGCCCCTTCGTGCTGTAGATGATGCTTAATCTTGTCCATATCGTGGCGTGCAGTAGCACCAGACATATTATTGACCGGTAATAAGACTTGATTTAAAGCGGTCACACTCATCAACATTTGATTGGCCATCACTTTCACATCAGGACGGATTTCATGAACCATTTTTAATAACGCCAAGCCGTCAAGTGAACCAACTGGGTGATTTGCGATAATGACGACTTTTCCCGTTGTCGGGATCCGCTGTTTTTCAGCATCTCTAACGGAGTAGGTCACATTAAAGTAATCCAACACTTGCTCAACAAAATCAATACCAGTTAAATGTGGGTATTGTTCGACAAACGCTTTGATATCCGATTCATGCAATAACTGACGCAAAAAATAGATCAGAGGTTTGGCCAAGTATGGCTTTTCAGCAATTTGAGGATATTGTTTGTGGATTACATCGGCGACTGAAAACATAATTTACGCTGCATTTAGATTAGTAGAAGAATCATTTTTAATGGATCTGAGCTCACTTTTTTGCCGTTCGCGCTCTGCTACCCAATCAAGTAAAATCATATCTCCTGACTGTGTTTCGCACAGGGCACTACAATTTTCGATCCAATCACCATCATTAAAATATAAAATTCCATCAATCTCGTCTTGTTCTGGATGATGGATATGACCACATATCACCCCGTCTAGATTTAAAAATTTAGCTTCATCAATACAGGCTACTTTGTAGCGGTGTATCGCCGCCTGAGCTCCTTTAATTCGACTTTTAATATAACCAGCTAATGAACGATAAGGTGCTTTTTTCCACGAACGAAAAAGATTGTACTGACGATTCAGTAAGAGTACTAAATCGTATCCGGTATTTCCTAACCAATTTTGGAATTTACCTAAGGTGACGTATTCATCAAACTGGTCACCGTGTAACACCAAAAATTGTTGTTTAAGTATAGTGGTGTGAACCATTTTACGTTTGACTTCAATATCACCTATGTGCAAATCATTGTATTTTTGTAATGGTGCATCATGATTTCCGGGTAAGTATTTTACTTGGCAATTTGTGTGGCTTAGCGCGATTATTTTATGTAAAACTTCATTATGTTTTTCTGGCCAAGTAAATTGTTTTTGCATTTGCCACAAGTCGACAATATCGCCCACCAGGTACAGAGAATTACAGGTATGAAGTGCTAAAAATTCTAATAATAGTTCAGCTTTACAATCTGGATTACCAAGGTGGATATCGGATAAAAAAATGGCATTGTAATGAGTCGTCATAGATAGCTCAATTTGGTGTTGATGTATCCAAATTAGCGCAATAATATGACAAAGAGGTGACGCAGGTTTGACGGTTAAATGACAATCCTGCGTCTGATTTGTTATCTAGGGCTAGTTACTGTGGAGCAGGGCGTGGGTCGAAATCACTCATTGCCATATAAGCGGTGACTAATGCCCAAATAGTTTGGTTTTGACGGATCTCATCTGGATTGATTTTATCTAACGTATCGTTAGGTGTGTGATGATAATCAAAGTAATAATATCCATCTTGTTTGAGCGCTATCACAGGTACACCATATTTAGGCATCATAGAGACATCAGGACCACCGTTAGTATCGTTACTACCTAACTCAACGCCTAACGATGCTAAACGTTGGTATAGGGCGTTAGGTTGTGAACGGACAGCATCAGCAAAACGCGTATCCATGCGATAAATACTTCCAGCGCCAAAATCAGACTCAGCAGCCATAATAATGTTAGATAAATCAGCTTTGTTGGTTCGAACGTACTCATACGCACCAATCAAACCGATTTCTTCTGCAGCGAATAACACAACTCGAATAGTACGCTTAGGTTGACCCACGATGGATTGGATATGCTTAGCTGCGGCCATCACAATTCCAACACCTGCGCCATCATCCAAAGCTCCCGTTCCCTCATCCCATGAATCTAAGTGTGCACTAATTAAAATCACTTCTTCAGGGCGATCTGTGCCAGTAATTTCACCGATGACATTGTAAGACGTCTGCCAGCCAGCATCTTTGGCTTGCATGTTGACTGATATCCTTACTGGCTTGTCATGTTCAAACATAGCTTCCAAGACATCGGCATCAGCTGTTGAAATTGCGCCTGCTGGAATTTTACTAACTGTATCGTCATAGCGCATGACGCCCGTGTGAGCGAAACGTGAATTGTCAGTACCTACCGAGCGAATAATCACCGCTTGCGCACCCAGCTTGGCTGCTTCGACTGCACCATTGACGCGGTTAGGGACGACTTTGCCGTAAAATCGACCCGCTTTATCGCGTTGCATACGGGTATTTAAAAATACAATCTTGCCTGCAATAGATGCGGCATCGGCTTTGGCTAATGTCTCTAATGAGTCGAACATGACAACTTGTGCTTCTAGTCCACCAGCAGGGGTTGCAATCGAACCACCTAAAGCGGTGATGACTAAATCTTGAGGATAAGGGGCAAGGACTTTCGCATCGGCAAAACCACGTTCCCAGTTGCGAACTCGCACAGGTTGTTTGTATATTTTATCAAAGCCTAACTCTGCAAACTTAGCTTCTGCCCAAGCAACAGCTCGCTTATCGCCTTTTGAACCTGCGATACGGGGACCCACTTCAACGGTAAGAGATTTAACAATGTCAAATGCCAGATCGCTTTGTTGGGAGTGAGCGATGAGTGCTTCTAATTCTGGCAGTGTTGCATTATTAGATAGTTGCTCTGCTGTTGATGTTGCAGCATCTTGCATAGCGACAGGATTACTGTCAGCTGAATAAAATACACTATTTTGTGAGGCATTACAGCCCATAAGGAGTGTACTCGCGCACACGGTAACTACGGCTAATAAATTAGATGTGTTCATGAATGTCCCTGTGTTGTTATTTTTGTGTGTATCTAAAATATGGTTGAGAAGTAATTAGGCATATTTTAATAGATGTAAGGTACCACAGGCGTATTATGCTATGTTGGTTTGTTGAATTTCAAGCACAAAAAAAGCACCCTAAGGTGCTTTTCATCAAAAACGTGACTACGTAAGATATAAGGCGTTAATTAAAGCGCTTTGATCTGTGCAGACAAACGGCTCTTATGACGAGCAGCTTTGTTTTTGTGGATCAAACCTTTAGTCGCCATGCGATCAAGGATTGGTGTTGCAGTTGCAAGTGCCGCTTGCGCGCCATCTTTATCACCTGCTGCAATCGCAGCAAGAACTTTCTTTATGCAGGTACGGGTGAAAGAGCGACGGCTCGCATTATGCTGACGACGGTTCTCGGCCTGAATTGCACGTTTTTTAGCAGACTTAATGTTAGCCACTGTGAACTCCGAAAAAAATTCATGTAAAATTTAGGGCGCAGATTATCTATTTTTAATGCTTTATTGTCAATGCCTTTGTGTGCTTTTTTATCAGGACTGTACACAAGCCATGAACTTAGTGCTAATCTATGTGCACTTTATCACCAGATCTCTATCATCTATGCTGTTAAAATCAGGCATTATTGTCAGTGTCATGACACTTCTTTCCCGCGTTCTAGGCCTTGTTAGGGATGTGGTTGTAGCAAATCTAATGGGGGCAGGGGCAAGTGCAGATGTCTTTTTCTTTGCCAACAAAATTCCTAACTTTTTACGTCGATTGTTTGCTGAAGGGGCCTTTGCCCAAGCATTTGTCCCTGTGTTATCACAAGTGCATGCACAAGATGATCGTAAACTGAGTCTTGATTTTATTGCAAAGATCTCTGGTACGTTAGGTATGATTGTGTTTTTCACCGCCGTATTTGGTGTGATAGCTTCTCCAGTGATTGCCGCATTATTTGGAACGGGATGGTTTATTGCCTTTGTTAATGATGAGCCTGATGGTCAAAAATTTGAATTGGCCAGCACTATGCTCAAAATTACGTTTCCTTATTTATTTTTCATTACGTTGACTGGTTTGTCTGGTGCTATTTTAAACACGTTAAATCGGTTTGCGGTGGCCGCGTTTACACCGGTGTTACTCAATATCTCGATTATTACCTGTGCATGGTTGCTCCATGATCAGTTTTCAACGCCAGCTTTTGCGCTTGCTTGGGGCGTATTTTTTGGTGGGTTAATTCAATTAGCGTTTCAATTACCATTTTTATATCGCGCTGGTGTCTTAGTTAGACCACGCTGGGGCTGGTCTGATCCGAATGTCAAAAAAGTACGGACCTTGATGATACCTGCTTTATTTGGTGTATCAGTCAGTCAAATTAATTTGTTGTTTGATACGTTGATTGCCAGTTTCTTAATGACGGGCTCTGTGAGCTGGTTGTATTACTCTGACCGTTTATTGGAGTTTCCTTTAGGTTTGTTTGGTATTGCGATTGCGACCGTTATATTGCCAGCGTTATCGCGTGATCACGTCAGCCAAGATAAGGACAAGTTTCAGCGCAATATGAATTGGGCATTGACCATGGTCTGTGCCTTAGGGATCCCATCTTGTCTTGGGTTAATGGTACTTGCTCAGCCGATATTATCAGTGATTTTTGAACGCGGTGCATTTACCGCTAATGATGTGTCGATGGCAGGAATGAGTTTACTTGCTTATGCTGCCGGTTTAGTCAGTTTTATGTTGATTAAAATCTTTGCTCCAGGTTACTACGCCCGTCAAGATACTAAAACTCCCGTAAAATTTGGGATCATTGCGATGATTGCGAATATGGGGTTTAACATCATATTTGCGGTACCGTTTGGCTATGTCGGACTAGCGATAGCAACAAGTTTATCTGCCACACTCAATGCGTTTTTGTTGTATCGCGGATTAGTCAAAGCAGGTGTGTATCGCTGTGAGTCTTTAGTCGTGTGGCGTTTGCTTAAAATGTTGCTTGCGGCTGCTGTTATGGCGTTGTGTGTTTGGTTCTTGCGTGAGCAAATTGATTGGAGCGTATTAGATTTTACTGCCCGTATTGGCTATGTTTGCGCATGGTTATCTGCTGCACTGCTAACGTATGTGAGTGCATTGTTGGTATTGGGTGTTCGACCTAGTGATTTTAAATCTTAGATTGTACGCCTAAGGATTAAGTATTAACAATAAGTAAAGTTTGCTTGACATAATGTAAAGCGCTATATATAGTGATTAAAAGTAAAGTTTATTTTACTTAATGTCAAAAGGATTATACTAATGAATACGCCAACATCGTCACCTCAGAACCAGCCTAAGCCACAGCAAGGAGCTAACACAGCAAAAAAATCGAATACCATAGATAAACGCACCGCAACCAATACCAAAAAGCTCGCTTTGTGGACAGGACTATGGCTAGCTTCCTTAGCATTAGTCGCTTTTGGTCCTAAATTTTTGTGGGACTTTCATACTGTTGTCACTACCACGTTAATTGTGACCAACATTTTCATGGGCTACAAAATGATTATTGCCAACAAAGAGCACTTAGAAGGACTGGATGAATTGCAACAACGCATTCATCTTGAAGCAATGGCCTTGTCATTAGGTTGCAGTGTCGTCTTCGGGGCGGTCTTCGGGTTATTGGAAGGGGTGAAAATCATGCAAAGTTCACCCAATCCATCCTCTGTTTTATTTGTCACGGGGATCACTTATGGCATCGGCATGCTAATCGCACATAGAAAGTATTTGTAATATGAAAAATAGATTAAAAGTATTACGCGCTGAGCGCGATTGGACGCAGGCTGATTTAGCCTCTCGCTTGGACGTTTCAAGGCAAACCATAGTGGCAATTGAGAAAGGCAAATATGACCCAAGTTTGTCACTGGCATTTAAAACGGCAAGATTATTTGCACAGCCGATAGAAACTATTTTTGATGATGAAATCGAGTAGGGATTAAAATCCAAGTAATATTGCTTGGATTTTCATTAGATTATCATTGCTGAGTCGTTTATAATCACGCGCCTAAAATGAATGCTTTAACTTCAGTTAGGACGGTTTGTGGAATTAATTCGAGGATTACATAATATTCGTACACAACACAAAGGTTGTGTGATGACTATTGGTAAGTTTGACGGTGTGCATTTAGGGCACAAGGCTGTTCTGACCTCGTTAATTAAGCAAGCTAAAGCGTTAGGCTTACCTTCAACCGTGATGGTCTTTGAACCACAACCTGAAGAAGTATTTACCCCAGAACATGCCCCTGCTAGATTATCTCGCTGGCGCGATAAGTATGATGCGCTCAAAGCGATTGGTATCGATCGGTTAATCTGTGTTCATTTTACACAAAAGTTTGCTAGTCAATCACCACAACATTTTATTCAGCACACATTGGTCGATGCCTTAGGCGTTGAGTTTTTGGTGGTAGGTGATGATTTTCGGTTTGGCCAAGCCCGACTAGGTGATTTTGCGATGTTACAAGCCGCAGGTCAGCAGCATAATTTTGCTGTCGTCAATACGGCTAGTTACCGCTTAGATAATAATCGGATTAGTTCAACTGCGATCCGTGAAGCACTAGCGGCAGATAAGTTTACATTAGCCAACGATATGTTAGGACGTGAATTCACCATCAATGGTCGCGTCGTTCATGGGCAAGCTCGTGGGCGTACCATTGGTTTTCCGACTGCAAATGTCAATCTACAACGTGCCAAAGCACCAATAGTGGGTGTGTTTGCAGTACAAGTACTATGCCAAGGTCAACGCTATAATGGTGTTGCCAATATTGGTACGCGTCCAACAGCGGATGGCCATCAAGGCTTATTAGAAGTCCATATTTTTGATTTTGACCAAGATATATATGGTCAATATCTACATGTTGCTGTGCAACATAAACTGCGCGGGATCAAAAAATTTGATACCTTTGCACAACTAAAAACACAAATTGCGCATGATGCACAGCAAGCCCGTGCATTACTTAGCGACCCTTTTGCAACTCCATCTTTTGCAACAACCAACCCTTTGCAACCCAACCCTTGCAATAAGCATCCAGGATAGACGTCAATATGAGTGATTACAAAGCCACCCTGAATTTACCTGAAACCGCTTTTCCAATGCGTGGCAATCTTGCCCAACGCGAGCCGAAAATGCTAAAAACATGGACTGAGAAAAAACTATATCAGCAGATCCGTGACGCCAAAGCAGGTAAAACGCCGTTTATTTTGCACGACGGACCTCCGTATGCCAATGGAGATATCCACATTGGGCATGCTGTGAACAAGATCCTAAAAGATGTGATTGTTAAATCAAAGACACTTGCTGATTTTGACGCGCCTTATGTACCCGGTTGGGATTGTCATGGTCTGCCTATTGAATTAATGGTTGAAAAGAAAGTCGGCAAGCCAGGTAAAAAAGTCACCGCGGCTGAGTTTCGTGAAAAGTGTCGTGCGTATGCCGAGCGTCAAATCGAAGGTCAAAAGAAAGACTTTATCCGTCTAGGCGTATTTGGTAACTGGGACAACCCTTATAAGACCATGAACTTTCAATCTGAAGCCGATATTATTCGTGCCTTAGCGGGTATTGTTAATTCAGGGCATTTAGAAAAAGGCTTTAAGCCGGTTCACTGGTGTACCGATTGTGGCTCTGCGTTAGCTGAAGCGGAAGTTGAATATCAAGATAAAGTTTCACCTGCCATCGATGTTAAATTTGCTATTGATAACACCAGTGATGATGCAGGTGTGTTTACCGCTGCGTTCGGTGTCACTGCTGAACAAGTCAGTAATACCTCGGTAGTTATCTGGACAACCACACCTTGGACTATCCCTGCTAACCGTGCAATTTCAATTCACCCGACTTTAGAGTATGCGTTGGTGGCGTTGGCTGGCCAACAGATTATTATTGCTCAAGATTTAGTCGAAGCTTGTATGGTGCGTTATGGTGTAGCTGAAGGCGACTATCAAGTTGTTGCGACATGTTTAGGTCAAGATTTAGAAAATGCATTAGTCGCTCATCCTTACTTAGAGATTAAAGTGCCGCTTATTTTAGGTGAACATGTTACGACAGAATCAGGTACGGGTTGTGTACATACTGCACCTGCACATGGTGTTGACGATTTTAATGTCGGTAAACAATACGGCATTGAAGTGTATAACCCTGTAGCAGCAAATGGTGTGTATATCGAAGATACGCCGTTATTTGCTGGACAACATGTATTTAAAGCCAATGATGTGATTGTTGAGCATTTACGCAGTGTTGATGCGTTGATGTTAGCAACCAAATATGAGCACAGTTATCCACATTGCTGGCGTCATAAAACGCCGATTATTTTCCGTGCTACGCCACAGTGGTTTATCTCGATGGATAAAAATGGGCTACGCAGTTCCTCATTAGAAGAAATTAAAAATACTCAGTGGATCCCTGAGTGGGGCGAAGCGCGCATCTCAACGATGGTTGAAGGTCGTCCAGACTGGTGTATTTCACGTCAACGTACGTGGGGTGTACCAATCCCGTTATTCGTTCATGGCGTGACCAGTGAGTTACACCCTCGTTCAACGGAGATCATGGAAACCGTCGCATTAGCTGTTGAACAAAAAGGCATACAAGCTTGGTGGGATCTGACTGATGAAGAATTATTAGGCGCTGATGCCGCTGAGTATGAAAAAGTGACCGATACATTAGATGTCTGGTTTGACTCAGGTGTAACCCATTCGTTTGTAGTCGATCGCCGCGACGATATCCCGGCATCGGCAGATTTATATCTAGAAGGATCAGATCAGCATCGCGGTTGGTTCATGTCTTCATTAATGACCAGTGTCGCAATGCATGGGCATGCACCTTACAAACAAGTGTTAACGCATGGTTTTACCGTCGACCAACATGGTCGTAAGATGTCTAAGTCCGTAGGTAATGTGGTTGCTCCACAAGAAGTATTCAACAAGTACGGTGCTGATATTTTACGTTTGTGGGTGGCTTCTACTGATTATCGTTCTGAAATCGCAGTTTCCGATGAGATCCTCAAGCGTTCAGCGGATGCGTACCGTCGTATTCGTAACACTGCGCGTTTCTTATTAGCTAACCTCAATGGTTTCAACCCTGCAACCGATTGTGTCGCACCAGAAGATATGGTCGCATTAGACAGCTGGGCGATGGCTAAAGCACAGGCAACACAAGCTGATATCACAGCAGCCTATGAAAAGTATGATTTGTTAGGCGTTACCCAAAAGCTGATGCAGTTTTGTTCGGTTGATATGGGTAGCTTGTACTTGGATATCATTAAAGATCGCCAATACACGGCCAAAGCAAATGGTTTAGCACGTCGCTCATGCCAGACCGCTTTGTATCATATTGTACAAGCAATGGTGCGCTGGATGGCGCCTGTGACCAGTTTTACGGCACAAGAGATTTGGGAAGTATTACCACAAGCTGATCAAAATCCAGATGAATTCGTATTTACTGGTACTTGGTATGATGCATGGCCAGAAGTCAGTGCAAAAGACGGGTATGACGATGCGTTTTGGTCAGATGTGTTACAAGTAAAAGATGCGGTTAACGGCGCGTTAGAGCAAGCACGTAAAGATGATGTGTTAGGTGGTTCATTAGAAGCTGACGTGGTGATTTACACCGATGCAGCGATGCAATCACAGTTGGCTAAATTAAGCGATGAATTGCGTTTTGTATTGATTACATCAACGGCAACCGTATCTGAATTAGCCGATAAACCTGCCGATGCCAGTGCAACAGGCATAGAAAACGTATTTGTTAAAGTCAGCAAATCCAGTGGTGAAAAATGTGTTCGGTGTTGGCACCACCGTGAAGAGGTTGGCACGATTACCGCGCATCCAGAGTTATGTGGTCGTTGCGTAGAAAATATCGATGGTGCAGGCGAAGCCCGCGCATTTGCATAACAGTTAATTTGCGTTCTTGCTGTGTAGCTTATGCAGTAAGAGTGCATTAAAGGGTAACTAGCGTCATGGAAAAGCAAGAAGTAAAAGACACCCAATCACTATCTGGCTGGGGGCATATTAGCCAAACCGGCCTAAGGTTTATTTGGATTGCGATTATTGGGTTTATCCTCGATCAATATACCAAATACGCTGTGATGGATAGTTTTACCTTGTATGAATCGGTGCAGGTCTTGCCATTTTTTAACTTTACCTATGTGCATAACTATGGCGCAGCATTTAGCTTTTTAAGTGATGCAGGTGGTTGGCAGCGCTATTTCTTTACTGCTATTGCTGCAGTGGTGAGTTGTGTGATCGTCTGGTGGTTATATCATTCGCCACGTTCACAACGCCTTTTACCTGTCGCCTTTGCATTCATTTTAGGTGGGGCAATTGGTAATTTATATGACCGCTTAGTGCATGGTTACGTCATTGATTTTCTTCATTTATATTATAAAAGTTATGATTGGCCAGCCTTTAATATTGCCGATAGTGTGATCTTCATTGGTGCGGCGTTATTGATTATTGATATGTTTATCAACAAAGACGATGACCCAGCCCAAACACCTGAAACAACAAAAGACTAACAGAGAGTGAAAGTAATGAGTGAAAATACGAGCGTGATTACCGATAACTCAGAAGTTATCTTACACTTTGATTTGAAACTAGAAGATGGCTCTGCCGCTGATAGTACCAGAGTGAACAATAAGCCTGCAAAAATGGTAATGGGCGATGGTAGCTTAACACCTAATTTTGAAGCGTGTTTACGCGGATTAACACAAGGTGAAAAAGCCTCATTCACTCTGAACGCTGATGATGCGTTTGGTCAGCCTAATCCAGACAATATTTATCATGTCGACCGCACTAAATTTGCAGCTGAATTAGAAGTCGCCGAAGGTATGATTATCGCTTTTGCACAACCTGATGGTAGTGAATTACCCGGCGTGATCCGCAGTATTGCAGGGCATTCGGTGACGGTAGATTTTAACCATCCATTGGCGGGTCAAACTGTCATATTTGATGTGGAAATTATTGACGTTATAAATGCTTAATGCCTGTTGGTATTAACACCCTAAACATGAAAAATGACACTTGTGCATAAATTATTAAGGATATTCAAAACATGCAAATTCAATTAGCCAATCCTCGTGGTTTTTGTGCCGGTGTAGACCGTGCCATCACTATTGTTGAACGTGCATTAGAATTGTTTGAACATCCGATTTATGTGCGTCATGAAGTCGTGCATAACAAATTTGTGGTCGATGGATTAAAAGCCCGTGGTGCGGTATTTGTCGAAGAGTTACACCAAGTGCCCGATGATTGTATTGTTATCTTTTCTGCTCATGGCGTGTCTCAAGCCGTGCGCAATGAAGCAGATAAACGCGGTCTAAAAGTATTTGATGCAACCTGTCCACTCGTGACTAAAGTTCATATGGAAGTAATGCGTGCCAGTAAAAAAGGTATTGAATGTATCTTGATTGGACACAAAGGCCATCCTGAAGTTGAAGGGACAATGGGGCAATACGATAATCCCCAAGGTGGCATTTATCTGGTTGAAACAGCTGAAGATGCCCGCCATTTAACAGTCAAAAATCCCGATGCTTTATATTACTGCTCACAAACCACATTGTCGGTAGATGACACAGCTGATGTGATTGATGCATTACGTGAAACATTCCCGAATATCGATGGACCGCGTAAGGATGACATTTGTTACGCCACTCAAAACCGTCAAGATGCTGTACGTGAGCTAGCCGTAAGTTGTGATTTGTTATTAGTTGTTGGTGCGACCAACAGCTCTAATTCTAATCGTTTAAGTGAGTTAGCAGTGAAATTGGGTACGCCATCGTACTTGATCGATGACGCTGCAATGATTGATCCGCAATGGTTAGTCGGTAAAAACGCGGTGGGTGTAACCGCAGGTGCATCAGCGCCAGAAGTGTTGGTGCAAGGTGTGATAGATGCCCTAAAAGCTCATGGTGCAGGTTCAGTTACTGAAATTACCGGGCGTGAAGAAAATATTGAGTTTGCAGTACCGAAAGAGTTGCAACTTAGACAGCTTTAACTCGACAAATACACCCTGATCATCAGATCTGTTTTCCACTTAAATCCTATACCTAAGATCGGTTCTGCATACGCTTAACTGGATCTTCTTCGCATATGGTTATACATATTAATTACCTATTAATTTTGTTGAGCCGTATTGTGAATCTACTTTTTGTTTCCGTCATTGCCCGTAAAACTCGCTTTAGCCAGCGAGGGTTAGGCATGATTGAAATATTAGTTACATTAGTCATCTTGGCTATTGGTTTACTTGGCGTTGCCACCTTACAATTAGTCGCCTCTTTTAATAATGCTGATGCACTATCGCGCTCTCAAGCGGTATTGGTTGCCGAGCAAGTCTCAGAACGTATGCGAGTCTCCGCGTTTAGTGCGCCAGATGCCGATGGTAAAATTATTGATGATGGTTATGTAAATAGTAACTTTTATAATTTTGCCAATCTCAGTTGTACCAGTTCAGCGAATCAATACGAGTGCTTTTGCCAACAATTCCCAGCAACTTTAGCCAACTGTCATACGACACAGTGTGACAGCTCACAAGTTGCGGCATTTGATGCGTATCAATTATCTTGTGCCAGCATTCAGCATAACCCCAATATGCGCGTGTCGGTGACTTGTGCAGATGCTAATACCACAGACTCCACAGCCTGTAGCGCCGGTTCTCGACACACCATTATGCTGAGCTGGCCAGCGGCACATTGGGGCGTCAACACCAATAGCTCGGTCATCAGCAATCCATCCTGTAACCCCAATACCAATGATGATAATGATTGCATCATTGTTGAGGTATTTTTATGAAGCAAGCAGGGTTTAGTTTAGTTGAAATCATGATCAGTCTGGCATTAGGTGCAATCTTAAGTGTGACAGTGATCCAAGTTATGGTCAGTCAATCCGTCACCGATAAATTAAATCGGGCATTGGCAAGTGTTCAAGAAAATGGTCGCTATGCCGTGGTGAAGTTACAACAAGATATTATGTTAACTGGTCGCTACGATATGCTCTCTGTGCAATTAGACCGTGGCCAAGACATCACTGAAGAAGCGGTATTCTTACAAAACAATGCCTTGGTGTTACCCAATACGTTTGCCAACAGAGCAGAGTTAGGCGTGTCTCAAGGTAGCAGTGGAGGTAATGATAGTTTGGTGATCAGTAAAGTTGATAGCCGTGATTGCCGAGGTTACTCATTAGGTTATGCTACTGGTGTTGAATTTCCAGTGGTGAACGAATACTTTGTTGAAGACCGTAAATTAAAATGCCGAGGGTTTGATCTACGAGTATTGCGAGGCATGCAGGTCGCGACTGGCCATAATAATCACAACGCGTTTACTTTGCTTGATAATGTCGAGGGTTTTCAGGTGCTTTACGGCGTGGCCAATCATGCCAATGGTTCAGCACTTGCCACACCCAATCAATATGTGACAGCAGATAATATTAGCGCCCCTGAGAGAGTCGTTGCGGTGCGTATCGCTTTATTGATCCGCAGTGATGATGCGATCAATATCAATAATACCCGAGGATTTACATTGTTAAATGAAGCCTCAGTTACACCTGCAACCTCGCATTTATATCGCCAATTTGAAGCGACTATTATGTTACGCAACATGCAAAATATGATTAAGCGGAGTCGAGTATGATGTTGTCTACAGGTTGGAAAAAACAACAGGGTGTGGTGATGATATTTGCATTATTGGTTTTACTATCATTAACCTTACTTGGAATTGCCTCGGTATCAAGCGGCTTAATTCAAACCAAAATGGCCAGTGCGATGGAGCAGCAATCCTTAGCGTTTGATGCGGCTGAGTCGGCGCTAGCTGGCGCGGTATTTGAATCTGAAGATGAAAGTGTTTTGGTCGATAATACACTAACGGACCCCTTATCAGAGGCGCGCCAAATCAATGCGATAGATCTAACAACGACGTCGTTAAGTTGTTTTGCACAGCAAGGGTATGTGCAACGCACATTAACTCAAAGCGGTTTACAAACCGGCACTAGGCATATCACGACGGGTAGTTATGATAGCCAAGCACGGTTGGCCAGTTGGTCGCGTAGTGCCTTTGTTCAAGAACAAGCATGCAGAGGGTCGTCTAGTGTTATCGGGGGCAGTAATATTAATTGTCATGTATTTATCATTCGTGGTTGTGGTCAAGTACAAAACAGTCCTTATGCGGTAGCCAATTCGCTGTCTGCGACTGTGTTTGCGCCTGCATCACAATAATATAAGGAGTAAGCGGCATGTCTCTTCGACATATTTGTTACGTTCTTTGCAGTGCCTTAATAAGTATAGGTATAAGCTGGTCAGCGTTTGCGGATGATTTAGAGATCTACTTAGGTACCGGCAATCAAGCCGTTACTTACAATCCCAATGTACTGTTTATTATGGATACATCGGGGAGCATGAGTAATAAAGACGGCACGAGTCAAACTCGTTTATTACGGGTACAAAATGCCCTCAATGATGCGTTAGCTAACGCGACTAATATTAATGCGGGTCTAATGCGCTTTTCTGATAGTGGCGGCCCGGTGTTATTTCCAGTCAAAGATATTGACGAATTTGTTAAACCTGAACTGGTACTACCGATCACTGAAGGGACTGATGATGCGATAGAAAGCGGCGGTATACTTAGTGTCACCAATACAGTCTTGCCTATTTCTCAAGGTACTGCTGTGGTGCATACAGGATTGCGCTATCAAGATATTGCTATTCCACAAGGTGCGACTATTACTCGCGCATTTTTACGCCTAACCTCTGCTGCTGTTAACTCAAGTGATACCACTATTAACATCTATGGACAGCTTGAGCCTAATGCCGTTGCCTTTAACGCCAGTAATCCAATTTCAACTCGCTCACGCACTACAGAATTTACTGCATGGGAAACGGGTAATGAGTTCGGTTTTACTGATGAGGTACATAATTCACCTGATTTAAGTGCAGTAATACAAGCTATTGTCGATCAAACTAGTTGGTGCGGGGGCAATGATTTAGCCTTGTTATTAGAAACACAATCGTCATCGGGCAGCTCTGCCAGACAGACATTCAGTTTTGAATCAGGCACGGGGCAAGTACCGCAACTGGTAATCGAATATGATGATACAACTGCAACCGGTTGTGTTGCTGGCCAGCTAGTGTATCAAGTCTCCAAGCAAGGTAATAATGCTGAGGAGCGCGCTAATGGATATCAAAATACGGGGAGCGAGCTGACATTTAAAGATTCGTCGAACGATTATGTGGGCTTGCGCTTTAGTAATATTAATTTACCGCAAGGTGCGGTGATATTGGATGCGCATCTGGAATTTACCGCATATCAAAATGGCACTGGCAGCCAAGCTAAAATGCTTATTCAAGGCGTCAACCAAAACGACCCCAATGATTTTTCACCTTACACCCGATATATGCAAAGGGATAAACCCAAAACAGTGAGTGTGCAATGGAACTCAATCGAGCCTTGGTATTATAAAGGAGTGTATCAAAGTCCTGCCGTCACCAGTATCGTTCAACAAATCGTGAACCGCTCTGGTTGGCAACCGAACAATGAGATGATGTTTATTTTATCTGATTTTGGTTCTTCAAAGCGTGGTGGATATACTTATCAGGGGAAGCCGTCTGGTGCAGCCAAACTCATCATAAAATATCAAGCTAATGCAATACCTGGCAGTTCTTCTACTGTTCGAGAACTACTGCAATCCAAAGTGGATAGTTTAACTCACACGGGTTATACCCCAATTGTTGATACCTTATATGAGGCCGCGCAGTACTTTGGTGGTCGGCAAGTTGATTATGGTTTGCAGCGAGGCACAAATAGTGCCAGTAGCTCTGTGCGTAAAAGTACAAGAGTGAGTCATCGTCAATCTTATACAGGCGCCGATCCGATCCGCCCAAACGGCTGTGATGAGGATAATTTAAGTGATAGTGATTGTATTAATGAAACTATCCCGAGTCCGGCGACCTATATTTCTCCAGTGTCGGATTTACAATGCCAAACGAATAATCATATTGTCTTGTTATCAGATGGGCAAGCCAACAATAATCATAGTGTCAGCAAAATCCAAACCTTACTGAATCAATCCTGTAGCGGCAGCGGTGGTGAAAAATGCGGCCTTGATTTAGTGGATAATTTATCGCAATCAAATACATCGGTGATTGATGCTAGAGTAATCACGCACACTATAGGGTTTGCTGCTAATACCAACGCTAATAATTTCTTAAATCAGTTGGCATTGCATGGTGGTGGTGGCTTTTATCAAGCTGATGATTCACAAGAGCTCGTCGACGCGTTTCAACAAATACTGCGCTCAGTCAAAGATGTTAATGCGACATTTGTTTCCCCAGGGGTTGCGGTCAATCAACTTAATCGTTTGACCCATAAAGATGAGTTGTACTTTGCGCTGTTCAAGCCTTCAGAGGGCGCGTTATGGCCAGGGAATTTAAAAAAATATAAGATCAATGGCAATGACGTGTTGGACAAGAATGGCGTGCATGCGGTAGATAGTGCTACTGGCTTTTTTTCTGAGTATGCACACAGCTTATGGTCTGTATTAACTGACGGTAATGATGTGCGTGAGGGAGGAGCTGCAAGTCGGCTATCGTTAGCGCGCAATGTGTATACATTTAATGATACTGGCAGTATTTTACAATCAGCAAATAAATTACATGAAAGTAATACACTAATCGATACCACTGATTTAGCGTTAACTCACTTACCAGATCCGAACGGGTTACGCTCACTCGTTTTAAAATGGGCACGCGGGGTTGATGTTAGGGATGATGATGGCGACGGCAGTACAACTGATGTGCGCTTACAAATGGGCGATCCGATTCATTCGCAACCAGTCATTGTTAATTATAGTGAAACCGATTCAGCGGTGTTTGTGGCAACGAATCATGGCTTTATTCACTCAATCGATGCACAAACGGGAACCGAAAACTTTGCGATTATCCCACAGGCATTATTAGGTAATTTGTATTCTTTTTACCAAGATACTTCGACGTTTAATCATATATATGGAATGGATGGTGATTTAGTATTACGCAGTTATGGTGAGAAAACGTATTTGTACGTGGGCATGCGACGTGGCGGTAACCATTATTATGTCTTTGATGTGACGAGTAAACTCGACCCTAAATTAGTGTTTAGCATAAAAGGTGGAGAAGGGGAGTATGCTCGGTTAGGACAAACGTGGTCACGCCCTACGTTGACCAAAATTAGAATTGGCACGACGGTTAAAGATGTGATGATTGTCGGTGGTGGATATGATGATAGTCAAGACGGCAAAACGGTACGCTCACCGGATAGTGTCGGTAATGTCATTTATATTATTGATGCAAATACCGGGGCTAAACTATTTGAAATCGCCTCTGATAATGCTGATGTGAATGTCTCAAGCATGCAATATGCGATTGCTGGACGCATTTCAACCATTGATCGCGATGCGGACGGATTAGCTGATCACTTATACGCAGCTGATCTCGGTGGGCAAGTGTTTCGCTTTGATATTTACAATGGTGCAACTGGCGTTAACTTAGTTAAAGGAGGATTGCTCGCCGATTTTAACGGTAACTCAGCAAACACTAATCGTCGCTTTTATTATGGCCCAGATGTCACCGAAGTGGCGACAGGAGATGAACAATATTTTGCTGTTGCGCTAGGTTCGGGGTTTCGTGCTGGTCCATTAAATACTGATATTCAAGATAGCTTTTATATGCTCAAAGATGAAGGTGTATATATTAAAGATGAGTACGGATACTTTACCCTGCCGTCTTCGCCATATACGCCCGATAGCTTATACGATGCAACCAGTCATCAGTTGACCTCTAGTGATACGGTTGTCAAAGAAGTCGCCCAAGCCAGTTTTCGTGCCAAACAAGGCTGGCGGATTGATTTACAAACTGGTGGCGAAAAAGTCTTAGCTTCCCCGCTGATCTTAGATTACCAAGTATTTTTTACCACTTACTTACCTGCTAGTGCTAGCACCAGTGCTTGTGCCCCTCCAGCGGGCAATGCGCGAGCGTATTTAGTAAATCTGTTTACTGGCAATGCGGTGGTAGATTTAAACCAAGATACCCTAGACACGCATACCGATCGCTTTGCATTATTAAATCAGACAGGGATTGCCCCAGATACCAAAATTTTGATTGAAAATATTGTGAAGCCGGTAGTGTGCTTGGGGGCGGAATGCACCTCAGCAGTCATTGAGTTTGACAGCAGTGGACAAGAGATTGCTTGTCTTAGCGATTTTGCCTGCTTAGCTCAAAATATCTATGGGCGTTTTGAACGCGTCCAACCGCAATCCTGGACAACTGAAATAGAGAGACAGCCATGAATAGTGCAATCAAAAATATCCCATTGATAGATAGCTCAATTATGAATACACCTAATCAAAATGGTTTCACCTTAGTCGAATTGATGATTGTTATTGCGATAGTCGGTATCATTGCAACGGTAGGCTACCCCAGCTTTATTAATGTCAGTCAATCTACTTATCGCACTGCGGGACAAAGTGATTTGATGGCATTTGCAGGCGCGATGGAGCGCCACAAGTTAGCTAATTATAGCTATCAAGGTGCAGCAGCTAGTGGAGCAAATACGGGGATGCCAACTGTGTTTGCGACATATTCGCCCTCACAAGAAAGTGCGAGCAATAAGCGTTTTGATTTGACTATCAGTAGTGTGAACACCAATGGCACAGCGTATACCATCACCGCAACACCTGTAACGGGTGGGGCAATGGCTAATACTGGGGTGTTAGTGTATTTTAGTGACGGACGCAAAGCATGGGATAAAAACAATAATGGCAGTATCAGTGCGGATGAATATTGTTGGCAGTGCTAATGTATTTTAGCATTTCATGCTGTGTACCAAGAGAAACTAGAGGTTTATTCACAAGTTAACGCTGTTCCTGAATTAGTCTCATAAATCCCGTCACCATTACTGTCTTTACTCATCGTTACACGCCCTTGTAAACTGACAAACAGCGCTCTAGAAAACTGAGCAGCTTCGTTGGCATCACAAATTTGGATCGTGCTTGGTGTTGCACTGCTTCCGTTAAAGAAAAATCGAATCGCATTTTCAGGCCCAGAGACAACATTTTGTAACTCACTCACTTCACTGCTCAATAATAAGGGCTCATTGGATTCTCTGATATTGTTGTCATTGATATCTGCGAAGACGATTTTACTTGCACTCCAATCATTGGAGCAGGTACTGAAATTACTGGCAGGGCAAACAGAAATAGTTTGCTTGCTTTCTAACGCATGTAACCGTGCATACTGTAACAGGCTACTGGTGCGATTAATTTCACTGATAATGCGATTTTGAGTGAAAATACTATGTGCGCTTGGCACAACAAATGTCATCGTTAACCCAATAATACTCACTCCCATCATCATTTCTAATAAGGTTAAGCCACGCTGGCTAGAAGCTGTCGCTTGCTGGGTGATGAAAGTTTGATAATTTAGCACCGTAATGACCTTAAATTGTGTATTAACAGTATAATAATAATGCATTAAGCAGTGTTTTTAGGTATCCTAAAAACATTAAAGACCTTGTTTTGTATACCTAAATTGCATTTCATTCGTGTTTAGCAATATAGTAGCAGCATTTTCATATAAATGAAGCCATTGGGAAACTGTCCGTTAGTTGTGGATTTAACTATCCATGTTAATTACGAATTTCTCACAATAGTTTCATAATGATTAATTAATTCAAAGGGTGTGTCATGATCGCCACAATTTTAGCTGAAATGAAGGTGCTTGCGAGCATCGATCCAGAATTCGAAGTGCAACGTCGTGTAGGCTTTATTCAAGCCCAGATGCAAGCTTCTGGCTGCAAAGCTTTAGTATTGGGCATAAGCGGTGGCATTGATTCTTGTACCTTGGGTCGTATTGCGCAATTGGCTGTTGATGGGTTAAATAGTTCAACGGATTCCAGCGATTACCAATTTATCGCGGTGCGTTTACCTTATTCTACTCAAGCCGATGAAGCGGATGCCCAAGATTCGATTGCATTTATTCAACCCACGTATAGTGTCAGTGTCAATGTCCAACCTGGGACTGATGCGATTCATGCGCAAACCGAATTGGCTCTGGCGCAAGCAGGTTTAATGCCTACTGATGCTCATCATGTGGATTTTGTTAAAGGTAACGTCAAAGCGCGAACTCGGATGGTGACGCAATATGAAATTGCTGGCATGTTAGGCGGGCTAGTACTTGGCACAGATCATAGTGCCGAAAATATCACAGGGTTTTATACCAAATATGGTGACGGAGCGTGTGATTTAGCACCGTTATTTGGTTTGAATAAACGTCAGGTTCGTCAAGTCGCCGCTTATTTAGGGGCACCAGAACAAGTCATCACTAAAGCACCTACTGCGGATTTAGAATCCTTAACGCCGCAATTATCTGATGAACAGGCGCTAGGTTTAAGCTATGATGAGATAGATGATTTTCTAGAAGGGCGAGATGTCAGCCCAGCCGTAAGCGACAAGCTAGTGTCGATTTACCAAAAGACACAACATAAACGAGTTCCTATTCCAACAATTTACGATAGCGAGTAAATGATGAAAAAAATCGAAGCGATTATTAAACCGTTCAAAATGGACGATGTCCGTGAAGCATTAGCTGAAGTCGGTATTAATGGTATGACCGTATCTGAAGTAAAAGGCTTTGGGCGTCAAAAGGGCCATACGGAGTTATATCGTGGTGCCGAATACCAAGTGGACTTTTTACCAAAAATGAAAATCGAAATTGTCTTATCTGATGATGTCGTAGAGCGTGCGATTGAAGCGATTACTGCTTCAGCTAACACGGGGAAAATTGGTGATGGCAAAGTGTTTGTTTACAACGTTGAGCAGGCTGTACGCATCCGTACAGGTGAGCAAAACGACGAAGCGCTGTAATTCAGCATCGCGATCATCTGCGAATATCTGCCCCATAACCGGGATATGCCTGGATATGAGTATATTGAGCATTAAAAAAGGCGCTCAGTGATATCACTGAGCGCCTTTTTAGTATCTAGCTATTATCTCACTAGCAACTAGTGGCTGTGACCACAACCGCCCGGCGCATGGGCATGACCATGTGCAATTTCTTCTTCGGTTGCTGCGCGTACGTCTAAAATTTCAACATCAAAAGATAAATCCATACCTGCTAATGGGTGATTACCATCTACTACTACTTCATCTTCAGTTTCGTCGATTATCATAACAGTTTGTTCGCCTTCGTCTGTGCTTGCACGGAACGTCATACCGACATTGACTTCATTATCACCGAACATTGTCTTTGGTACATGTTGAACTAATTGCTCATGACGATCGCCATAAGCTTCTTCTGGAGTTACAGCAACAACAAACGTATCGCCTTTTACTTTATCTGTTAATGCATTTTCAAGGCCTTGGATCAGGTATTGACTACCTTGTAAATGAACCATTGGCTCGCCATCGCGTGATGAGTCGATTTGAGTACCATCTGTTGTAGAGACAGTGTAATGCATTGTGACAACAGTATTGTTAGCGATATTCATAAAAGCTTCCTAAATTAAGCGTCTAAAGAGTAGGGTAGTACCTGAGTAGTGACTATTATGTCAGGTTGTGATTTGACTCTCAAGTCTGTACCCGCTTGCGTGTCATTCGGCAGTACTGCAAACAGCCATGTGTGACCATCAAGTACGCCACAACTCAAGACCTGACCACCACGGCGCCAGTTTTCGCCAACTTGGACTTCTAGTAATTCGCCAACAGCAACATCAAATGCCGCTGGAGCTGATAAAATATAGCCTGCACGCTTATTTTTACCCAAGTATTTAGTTCGCGCGACGACTTCTTGACCCATGTAACAGCCTTTTTTAAAGTCGATAGCATTCAAAGATTGAAGGTTTAACATTTGAGGTACATATTCATTACTGGTTGCACTACTAATCGAGCCTATACCTGCTTGAATATCCAACGCCTGCCATACTAATGATCCTTCAGTCAGCCCGTCCGTGATACTCCAGTCGGTGGAAAGAATGATATGACGCAGACGATCGTTACTGCCTAACGTCAGGCGAATATGTGCTTGTTTTGCCGCGACAGATTTGTCGGCAGATGCAATCTGCGCAAATAATTGATTATTTATAGGACTCAGGTCTGCAGCGCCCACAATAGCTAATTCTGCGCTTGTATCAGTGATCTCTACTTTTGAAAACACGCCGTATTTTTTAAGTTCGGCTAATGCACTAGGGATAACATCTCGATCGCATAATAAATACATTGCATCATGCCAATAAAACGCAGTGAAAAAATTCCACATTTTACCTTTAAAGTCACAATGAGCACCGAAGGTCCATTGTTCAGGTAACAAGCTTTCTACGTTACAAGTCACTTGGCCTTGAATGTATTTTTGAGTATCTACGCCGGTTACTTTAATCGCGCCTAAATGGGTTAGTTTAGCTTGCCATTGTGCATTAAATTCACTCATTACCACTCCTGCTACTGTCATCAATTCGGTCGATGACGAAAAATATGTTTTATAGTATGACTTATATTGCGTGTTTACCAAAAAAAACAAGCCTAAATATGTGTTTTTACGAGACTTAGTTGTAAACTAGCCCAAAGGATAGGGTGCGACTATGACGTTTTACGCTATCATGATAAACTTCTTTAAATCATTTTTAATAACATAGAGTAAAGGGTCATTATGTTCACAGAAAAGCGCGTAAATCGTTTAAAATGGGCCTGTCGTCGCGGGATGTTAGAACTCGACGTACTATTTTTGCCATTTGTAGAAGCTGCATTTGACGAGTTGGATGATGCAGATAAATTGACGTTCGAGCGTTTATTGACGTGTGACGATCCTGATTTATTTGCGTGGTTTATGGGCCACCAAACATGTCACGATCCGGATTTAGCTACGATGGTAGATATGGTTTTACGCCGCGTTAAGGTTTATGGCGAGTAAGTTACTGCTACCGCCGCCTCGACATTTTTATGTTGCATGGCGCCGCTTTGGCTTTCGCCCTAGTTCTTCAGACAGCAATCGTGAATGCCATCGCACTGCATTAAGATATCGCATCAAACTGACTCAAGATTTTTCTCAAACAACGCCAATTAGCATTACTATTAACGGCTACCATGTCAGTTTGTCGCGCTTATCTAACCGTTTCGGTAGTTGGTTGATGTTGGTATATGGGCACTTTACGCGTTTTGTGCATCGTTCGCAGTTATCGCAACGAGGATTCAAGCGTTTATCGCGTGCTATCCAAGCCCTACGTCAAAGCTAACCAGAGGCTCCACCTATGCTCGAATTATTGTTCCAAAACGGTATCAAAGCCGTGACTCAAGGCGACATGGTGCCAGTGTTACCGAACATTAGCAGTAACCAAGCTTTCGATTTAACGACATTTAAAGACAACATTTATCAGTATCATTGTTGCACTGATTGGCCATCGAAAATCGGTGTGGTTCACCCTTGTTGGTTTGCTATGCAAGCGATTCAACAACAGGCACAATTATTTACCGATAAGGCCCAACCTTTTAAAGTATTAGGATTGGTGCATGTTGCTAATAATATCCAAATTAAGCAATGGGTTAACGACACTGCAAATGTGACGATAACATGTCGCTTTGGTCAAGTGTGGTCGCATCCACGCGGCTATATGTTTAATGTGTTGTCGACGGTAACTCAACACAGTTCAAATCAATCAAAGCACAGTGATAATACTAACGCCAATGCAGATGCAGATGCTGATGCGCAGGTGGTCATGACGATTGACTCGCATTATTTGGCACGCCAAGATAAGCTGCAAACGGCTAGTTTACCTGCATATCCAGTACCGTTAATACAGGCCTATGATGAAAGTGAAATAGTCACGTCACAGCTACCTTTACCCAGCGATCTTGGTAAAGTGTATGCTAAGATATCCGGTGATTATAATCCGATTCATTTGTATCCATTAAGCGCAAAGCTTTTTGGCTTAAAACGCCATATTGCTCATGGAATGTGGACTAAAGCCAAAACATTTAGCACTTTGACTAAACAGCTTTGGGCTGATGCGATTGAGCAAAATGTATCCCCACCATTTCCCCAACCACTGACGATTGATGTACAGTTTTTGCAAATGTTATATTTGCCTGGACAGGTTGATATTCGAATGCAGGATAATGGAGGTGAGGTATTCGGTTGGGTCGTATCCGCAGACCGACCCAAACCTTATTTACAAATGCGTATTTGCAAACCTTGATGCAGCGCTAAATTATTCGTTAGCTTGTTCGTTTTGTGGAGGAGTCAAGATAGTTGGCTTGGCTTCAGTTAACAGATTTGGATAATCTAAGTTGTAGTGCAAACCACGAGACTCTTTACGCTGCATCGCACACAAAACAATTAAGCGTGCAACAGTAACTAAATTACGTAGTTCGAGTAAATTATTCGATACCCTGAAGTGTGAATAATATTCGTGGATCTCTTGTTGCAGTAATTCAATTCGACGCAAGGCACGTTGTAAACGTTTATCTGTCCGCACGATCCCCACATAATCCCACATGGATAAACGTAGCTCGTGCCAATTATGCTGAATAATTACTTCTTCATCAGAATCAGTGACGCGGGACTCATCCCAATCTGAAATAACCTCACTATAATGTGTTGACTGCAAGTTATCTTGAATATTGAGTGCTGCAGCGCGAGCAAACACAATGCATTCGAGGAGAGAGTTACTAGCCATTCGATTTGCACCATGCAATCCCGTGTAGGCAACTTCGCCTACCGCATAGACATTATCCAGATCCGTTTTAGCGTGTTGATCCGTCACCACTCCACCACAACTATAATGTGCAGCAGGTACTACTGGGATAGGCTGGCGCGTTATATCAATGCCAATGGAACGACATTTACGATAAATATTCGGAAAATGCTTAATAATAAAATCATTGGATTTGTGCGTAATATCCAAATACATGCAATCTTGACCCAAACGCTTCATTTCATAATCGATAGCACGGGCCACGATATCACGCGGAGCCAAATCGCCACGTTCATCAAACTTGTGCATAAACGGCGTACCATCGGCGTGCACTAGTCTAGCACCTTCACCGCGTAAGGCTTCAGAAATTAAAAAATTACCCGCCTCAGGGTGAAATAAACAGGTGGGATGAAATTGATTAAATTCCATATTCGCAATTGAGCACCCTGCACGCCAAGCCATCGCAATACCATCACCACTAGACACATCAGGGTTGGATGTATACTGATAAACTTTGCTGGCACCACCGGTGGCCAGAACCACAAAGCGAGATTTGACGACTTCTACGTGTTTGGTTTTACAATTATAAACATAAGCACCTAGTGCATGTTGTTGATTATGTTGTGATGGAATGAGATCAATTGCATTGTAATCTTCAAAAATATGGATATTAGGGTGCTGTAAGACAGCATCAACTAATGTGACTTGAACTGCTTCGCCGGTGGCATCCGCTGCGTGCAAAATTCGGCGATGGCTATGACCACCTTCACGTGTTAAATGATACTGGCTGTCTGATTTATCGTCTAGCCTGTCAAATGGCATGCCAAAATTAATTAGCCATTCCATCGCTGCTTGGGCGTTTGTAGCAGTAAACCTAACGGCCTCTTCATTGCATAACCCCGCGCCGGCAATTAATGTATCTTGGACGTGCGAATCAATAGAATCATTTTCTTGATCAAATACTGCAGCGATACCGCCTTGTGCATAGCGGGTCGAGCCTTCTTTGATGTTGGATTTGGACAGCACGATGACTTGACAATGCTCGGCTAAACTCAACGCCACACTTAATCCAGCCGCACCACTTCCTACAATTAATACATCACAAGCATGTTGAATCGACACAATCAGTTACCTATTGATTAAAAGTTTACGAACACTTATTCATAAAAAAAACGAATAATAGCGAACTTTAGTTTAAAATGGCAGTCTAGAGAGGGCATTGAGCGCACAATCATGATGAAATATCATCTGAGCTAGTCAAATGTGCCCATTTTTTCATGCACCATAGGAGTAGTAGCTCGAATGAGCGAGCATTTTACCGACCAACAACTCGTTGATAAAGTCAAAGAAGGCGACAAGAAAGCCTTTAATCTGTTGGTCTTAAAATACCAAAACCGCGTGACCAATATTGTTGCCCGCTATGTTAAAAATAGTGGCGATGTAGCTGATGTCACCCAAGAAGCATTTATAAAAGCTTATCGTGCGTTGCCTAATTTTCGCGGAGATAGCGCGTTTTATACTTGGCTTTATCGGATCGCGGTGAACAGTGCTAAAAATTATTTGGTATCGCAATCTCGCAAGCCACCAGCAAGTGATGTCGATGCACAAGAAGCCGAGTTTTATGAAGGAGCCGAGGCATTACATGAACTGGGTTCGCCAGAAAGTAAGCTGCTGACCAAAGAAATTGAGACCATGTTGTTGCGCGCTATTGACCGTTTGCCAGATGAGTTGCGTGTTGCGATTACGTTGCGTGAAATGGAAGGCATGAGTTATGAAGAAATTTCAGAGATCATGAGTTGTCCGGTAGGCACGGTTCGTTCACGGATTTTTAGAGCGCGTGAAGCGATTGACGCGGTCATCGCACCGTTAATTCACAACGACAAATGATCAATAAGACCAGCCCGACAATTAAATAGTAAAACAAATTGAACTATTTGCGTCTTTTGTCGACTAAAGTTAAAATAACAACATATTGCGGCGCAATAACAGTGAGAAATTTTGTATGAGCGATAAATTTGAACAATTGTCAGCATGGGTCGATGGTGAACAATCGACGACTCGGGTTGATGACGTCAAGGCAGATGTTCAGTTACAACAGAAATGGCAAGATTATCATCTAGTTGGTGATACGTTACGTGGTGATGAAGTATTACTCACTGATAAAAGCTTGCTCGAAAGTATTGCTGATGCATTGGATGATGAGCCGACAGTACTAGCGCCAAATCCAAATAAATCCAAAATCATTCCAATTTGGTCGAATGTAGTATCACTCGCTAAGCAGTCTTCGCAGTTTGCCGTTGCCGCCAGTGTCGCAGCCGTAATGATTTTAGGTGTACAAAATTATAATACTGAAGTGACTCAGCCATTTATGACTGCGCCAACGTCAGGACCTCAGGGGGGCTTAGCGCCGGTGAGTTTGTCTCAATCTCGCACGATCCAAACACCTGAACAACAAATGAATGAACGCCAAGCGGTACTTGAGCAACGTAAGCGAATCAACGCTTTGTTAGTTGATCATCAACAACAAATTCGATTGCAAGCTGCATTGGAAAAAGTAAACACCCCTCCAATTGAGCAGGTAAAACCAGAATAATGCATGACATTTTCTCTTCCAAACAGCGACCTATTGCAGCAATAGCGTCGCTTTTTTCATTTATATTAGTGTTCCAAGCGAGTACTTTTTCTGTTTACGCTACTGAATCTGACACGCTCACCGTACCAACTGTCCCTGAAGCCGAAGTTGCAGACACGATTAATGAACCAATAGTGTCTACAGTCACTATGAATGTCGATGATTTGCTGACACATATGTCGGTGGCGACCAATACGTTAAATTATCAAAGTACCTTGATTGTCTATCGTCCCGGTTATGAGCCTATCCCGTATTTATGGAAACATGGTATTAAAGATGGGCAATCAGTTGAGTTGTTAAGTGAGCTCAATGGCCCTAATGCTCGGATTGTTCGCTTTGGCGATCAAGTCAGCTTTTTAAACCCAGACATGCCTGCTCATTCATTACAACAAAGCCACATTCATGGGCCATTTGCGCATAATTTGATCCGTAATCCCGAGTTGATCAGTGAAGCTTATGAAGTGATCTTAGTGGGTAAAAGTCGTTCAGCCGGCAATGAAGCGTGGCAATTACGCATTGTAAGTCGTGACAACAGCCGTTACCACTATATTTTGTGGATGGATGCTCAGTCTCACTTACCACTGAAACTTAATACGCTGAACGTAAAAGGTGAGTTGATTGAACAAGTTCAAGCGACTAATCTGCACATCACAGAGACTCTTGATGCTGATTTTGCGCAGTTGAAGCAAGATGATATGCCTCAAATCATGCATATCAATCCACCTAAAGCATTTACCTTAAACTGGGAAATTAGCCGTCTTCCGGTAGGCATGAAAAAAGTTAAACGCGATATACATCGCTTATCTATAACGGATGATGTGGTCGAATATGTATTGCTCTCTGATGGCATGGTAGATGTGTCTGTATACTTACAAAAAGCCTCGTTTGCTCAACCTGAAGATGTCTTATTTACCAAAGACGCGGTGACATTTTTATCGCGAGTCAATGATGCATTACAAGTCTCAGTGATAGGCAAAATTCCACCTGCAACTGCGCAGCGGATCTTGCAAATGATTGAGTCGGTTGATGCAACAGCCGCCGCCAAGCCATAATGTGAGTGCGCAACGATGATTATCGAACAAGGTGTTATCACGCAAGTTCACACTAATACAGCCAAGCAGCAAGTGATAGAAGTGACCACAGCTATCAAAACTACGTGCGGTAGTTGCCAAGCGCAAAGTAATTGTTCGACCAGTGTCATTGCAAAGTTTTTTACGCCAAAAGCAGAGGCGTATCAATTTGTGGTGGATGAGCCCGTTCAGACCGGCCAGTATGTCGAGTTAGGCATCAGCGAATCACGCTTACTGCAAGCATCGTTTATGTTGTATCTACTGCCTATTTTAATTTTTGTACTGAGTATTTCACTGTTTGGCTACGTATTGCAAGACACGATGTTTAGCCATGAGCTAGTCAGTTTAGCGTTGGGCGGACTTATCACATTGATGGGCTTTGTCATGATTTCAGGGTGGTTAAAAAAAGACAATCAAGACTATGCACCGCAATTATGTCGGATTTTGCCACTCGCATCTGCCCCGGTACAAATCACACCTAGTATCCCCATTACATCAATAGATTGAATCTGTTCACTTTCTGAAACAATTGAAAACCAGTAATATTCGCATTTGCACGCAGTTCAAGGTAAAATCACGCGATTACACATCAAGATCCGTTAATTCTTGATATAGCATTTTTTTAACTTAGGTAACTAGACCTTTTATGCAACATAAAAATATCCGTAACTTCTCGATTATCGCCCACATAGACCACGGTAAATCTACTTTATCCGACCGTTTGATCCAGGAATGTGGCGGTCTGACTAATCGTGAAATGGCAGCACAAGTACTCGACTCTATGGATATAGAGCGCGAGCGTGGCATTACTATCAAAGCACAAAGTGTGACATTGGACTATAAAGCTCAAGATGGTGAAACTTACCAATTGAATTTCATCGATACACCTGGGCACGTCGACTTCACTTACGAAGTTTCGCGTTCATTAGCTGCGTGTGAAGGAGCATTATTGGTGGTTGATGCGGGTCAAGGCGTTGAAGCGCAAACCTTAGCTAACTGCTACACAGCGATGGATATGGACATGGAAGTAGTGCCGATTTTGAATAAAATCGATTTACCACAAGCTGATCCTTTGCGCGTTGCTGAAGAAATTGAAGATATTGTTGGTATTGATGCTCTCGATGCCGTTCAGTGTTCTGCTAAAACGGGTGTCGGTATTCACGAAGTGTTAGAAGAAATTGTTGCGCGGATCCCGCCTCCAGAAGGTGATCCTGATGCACCGTTAAAAGCATTGATTATTGATTCGTGGTTTGACAATTACCAAGGTGTTGTATCGCTTGTACGAGTGATTGATGGTCAATTAACGAAGAAAGACAAAATTAAAATCATGTCTAACGGGACAGTACATCAAGTTGATAAGGTAGGTATATTTACGCCTAAGCCAAATAATACCGGCATTTTACGCAGTGGTGAAGTAGGTTTTATTATCGCAGGGATCAAAGAGATCCACGGTGCACCAGTAGGTGATACCATTACTTTAGCTAGTAATCCTGCCACCGAAGTATTACCCGGCTTTAAGAAAGTGAAGCCACAAGTCTATGCAGGTGTATTCCCGGTCAGTTCTGACGAATATGAAGATTTTCGTGATGCGTTGGCCAAACTAAGCTTGAACGATGCGTCGTTATTTTATGAGCCAGAGAGCTCTGCTGCGTTAGGTTTTGGTTTCCGCATTGGTTTCTTGGGCATGTTGCACATGGAAATCATTCAAGAGCGTTTAGAGCGTGAATACGACTTAGATCTCATTACGACTGCGCCAACGGTAGTTTACCAAGTCTTGACCACCAAAGGCGAGGTAGTAACGGTCGATAATCCGTCTAAATTGCCGCCAATCAATGATATTGAAGAAATTCGTGAGCCGATCGTTGAGGCCAATATTTTAGTCCCAGCTGATTACTTGGGTAATGTCATTACGCTTTGTATCGAAAAGCGTGGTGTACAAACCAATATGGCCTATCACGGTAAACAAGTTGCATTGACTTATGAGCTTCCGATGGCTGAAGTGGTATTGGACTTCTTTGATCGCCTTAAATCCACGTCTCGTGGTTTTGCATCGCTGGATTATAATTTCAAAAAATTCAATGCTGCCGACATGTGTCGTTTAGATATCTTAATCAATGGCGAACGAGTTGACGCATTGGCATTGATTACCCACAAAGATAACTCTCAAGGTCGTGGTCGTGACTTGGTCGACAAGTTGCGAGAGCTGATCCCTCGTCAGATGTTTGATATTGCGATCCAAGCAGCAATTGGTAATCACGTTGTTGCCCGCAGTACAGTGAAACAATTACGTAAAAACGTTATTGCCAAATGTTATGGTGGTGATATCAGTCGTAAGAAAAAATTACTTCAAAAACAAAAAGATGGTAAAAAGCGGATGAAACAAGTAGGTAATGTAGAATTACCTCAGGATGCGTTTCTGGCGATACTCAAGGTAGGTAAATAATGGCGCAAATGTTTTCAATTTTTTTAGTGATATTAACCGTTGTAACTGGGTTAATCTGGTTAGTTGATTCATTGATGTTTGCTCCTAAACGTCGTGAGCGTGCGGCATTAGCCGCAGGTGTTACTGAAATTGAAGGCTTTGAACCACCGTTGCCTTATGCGGTTGATACCGCCAAACAAATCTTTCCTGTGATTGCGTTTGTTATGATCATGCGCTCGTTTATTTACGAGCCATTTCAAATACCATCTGGTTCAATGATGCCAACCCTATTAGTGGGTGATTTCATTTTGGTAGAAAAGTTCTCTTATGGATTACGTGATCCAATCACTCGTACCAAGTTTTGGGAAGTAGGAGAGCCACAACGTGGTGATATTGTTGTGTTCAAATATCCACCTAATCCAGAATTAGATTACATTAAACGTGTGGTTGGTTTACCAGGAGATCGTATTTTTTATCGCGCTAAACAAATTACTGTAGTACCAGCCTGTCCAAGCGGTAATAATTGTGCCAAGCCTTATCTAGTTGAGTTATCACCCGCTCAAGTCAGTGAGTTCGCGCAAAATATGGTACCGCTAAATGAGTTTACAGAGAGTTTAGGCAGTGTTGAACATCAAATTTTACAGCACCCGGTATTGTCAGCCAGTGCATCACAGTTTTATCGTCAACCTGGCACAGCTATGGATGAATGGATTGTGCCTGAGGGTGAATATTTTGTGCTTGGCGATAACCGCGATAACAGCCGCGATAGTCGTTTTTGGGGCTTTGTCAGCACGGATCATTTAGTAGGTAAAGCTGTCGCTATTTGGATCTCCTTTGAATTTGAACGCACCGCTGAAGGCTGGTTGCCACAATGGTTACCGTCAGGTGTGCGCTTTGAACGCGTTGGAGGGTTACAATGAGTAAAGTAAAGTCTGCTAAAGCGATCAACCAACAAAAATTCGGTAACCGCGGCATTGATGAATGGGCGCCGTTGCAAAACCTAATTGGCTATCAATTTGAAAATATACGCCTTTTACAGCAAGCTTTGACTCATAAATCCGCACACAAAGACCATAACGAACGTCTTGAGTTTTTAGGCGATGCGATTTTGGGGTACCTCGTTGCAGAACATTTATATCACACGTTTAGCGAAGCGCCAGAAGGGCAACTTACCCGAATGCGTTCGGCTATCGTCAAGGGCGATACGCTAGCAGAAATAGCTATAGAGCAAGGCTTAGGTGATTACATTCGACTGGGTACGGGTGAGATGAAAAGCGGTGGTAAACGCCGCACATCAATTTTAGCTGATGTCGTTGAATCGATTATCGGTGCTATTTATCTAGATGCTGGTACTGAAGCTTGCGATGAATTTATCCATCGTTGGTTTGGTGCACGAATGGCGCAGCTTGATCCTAATTTTCATCCCAAAGACGCTAAAACCCGCTTACAAGAGTTTTTGCAGTCTCGCTCTCAAGATCTACCACTTTACGAAGTCGTTGATGTGTCAGGTAAAGACCACAGCCAAACATTTACCGTGAGCTGTCAAACGAGCATGCTCGAAGAAGCAATCACCGCTCAAGGACCTAGTCGCAAGCGAGCAGAACAACTAGCGGCCCAATCTACTTTAGAGAAATTACAATCATGACCGATACGCTTCCTTCTTCCACCTATTGCGGCATGATTGCGATTGTTGGCCGTCCGAACGTTGGTAAATCAACAATCCTTAATCGTCTCATAGGCCAAAAAGTCAGTATCACATCACGTAAGCCTCAAACCACTCGTCATCGGATCATGGGAATTGACTCGGAAGACAATAAACAAGCTATTTATGTCGATACGCCTGGTTTACATATGGAAGAAAAGCGCGCGATTAACCGTTATATGAACCGTGCTGCATCTAGTTCATTAGGCGAAGTCGCATTGGTGTTATTTGTGCTTGAAGGCACCCGCTTTACTGCGGATGATGCCATGGTACTAGAAAAAATCAAAGCATCGGGCTTGCCATGTTGGGCCGTGGTGAACAAGTCCGACAATGTTGAAGACAAACAACAATTATTGGCACATTTAACCTGGTTAGATGAGCAACATGATTTTGCACATGTCATGCCAGTCTCCGCGAAGCTTGGCCGTTATTTACCTGAGCTACGCGAAATGGTCATGAATCAATTACCAGAAAGTGAATTTTATTACCCTGAAGAATACGTAACTGACCGCTCTAGTCGTTTTATGGCTGCGGAAATTATTCGTGAAAAGCTTATGCGTTATACTGGTGATGAGTTACCGTATTCCGTGACGGTTGAGATCGAACAATTTAAATTGACCGAAAATGGTATTTACCGCATCAATGGCTTGATTTTGGTCGAGCGTGAAACACAAAAACGCATGATCATTGGCAAGAACGGCAGTCATCTTAAAACCATCGGCTCGGATGCACGTAAGGATCTGGAAACCTTATTTGATAATAAAGTATTCTTAGAATTATGGGTAAAAGTTAAATCGGGTTGGGCTGATGACGAACGAGCATTACGCAGCTTAGGTTATGGCGAACACTAATAACATTACGAGATAGGTTTAAGAAAACAGCATGAGTGAATTTAATCAATATCGTCGTGAATATACCCTCGGCTCACTAGAAGAACAGGATTTAAACCCTGATCCCCTAGCGTTATTTAAAGAATGGCTCGATGTTGCTGTCGAATCGAAAATACCCGATCCGAATGCGATGACGGTCGCCACTGTAGATGCTGACGGGCAACCTTCACAGCGTATCGTATTGCTCAAAGATTTAAACGCTGATGGGTTTGTGTTTTATACCAATCTTGGTTCGCGCAAAGCCAAAGAGTTACAAGTTAACAATAAAGTGTCGTTGCATTTCCCTTGGCACATGCTTGAACGGCAAGTTCGAGTGTGTGGAACCGCGCAGCCGCTAAGTCGTACCCAAGTAGCCAAATATTTCTTTTCACGTCCCAAAGATTCACAGTTAGGGGCGATTGTGTCCAAGCAAAGTCAGCCGATTTCATCTCGTGAAATGCTATTGACTCAGTTTGCGCAAATGAAGGAAAAATTTGCACATGGTGAAATTCCGTTGCCAGATTTTTGGGGCGGATTTCTAGTTAAACCTCACCAGATTGAGTTTTGGCAAGGTGGAGAACATCGTCTGCATGACCGCTTTGAATACACTAAGCAAGCCGCTAACACATGGCAAATTCAACGCTTAAACCCATGATTGATAGTCATTGTCATCTGGATCTAGCGTGTTTTTCCGATGACATTGACGCTGTTATTAGCCGTGCGCTTGATGTTGGGGTAGGGCATTTTATTATCCCAGGGATAGATCCTACGCATTGGCAACAGTCTCAAACGCTGGCACAGCGATACCCACAGATATCTTATACATTAGGCTACCATCCTTTTTTCTTACCTCTCTCGCTAACTCATGCGGACATACCTGCCTTAATCGATAGCTTGAAACTAGCGATAAGCACAAGCTGTATTGGTATTGGGGAAATTGGCATTGATCGTACATTAGCACTCTCCATCGATATACAAATTGAGATGTTTGATGCACAAGTGGGCTTAGCGCAACAGTTAGGGCTACCCTTGATTATTCATCATCGTAAATCTCACGACTTGATTATAGGTCGGCTTAAACAGGCTAAGTTTTCTTTTGGCGGTATTATTCATGCTTTTTCTGGCAATCAGGCCATTGCTCAAGCGTATATCGATTTAGGCTTTTGTCTCGGAGTGGGGGGCACTATTACCTATCCGCGCGGCGATAAAACACGACAAGCGTTACTGGCTGTTGGTCTAGAGCATTGTGTATTAGAGACTGATTCTCCTGATATGCCAATGCATGGGCGACAAGGGCAGCGCAATGAGCCGCAGTATTTAGTTGATGTACTTAAGGTGCTTGAGCGCACCTTTGTTGGACATGATGTGGTTGGCAAAACTAACGAGAATGTACAACGACTATTTTCTTTAGCCGTTATTTAGCAAATGCATAGCGGGCTTTGCGATAATATAAGCGCACGGCAAAACCACCGATAAACATCCCCAACAACAATACAACGGTAAACATCCCTTGTTGCTGCTTTTGTAGCTGCTGTTTTTGAGCTGCAATAATGTCATCATCAACAACAAAGCGAATATAACCTGCTGTGCGGTCGGTTACAGTAATAGGGGCAACAAATACTGAAAACTCTGTTTCTTGTTGCGCGACAAAATTAATAATAGAATCGATTTCACCCACTTTGCCTAGTTCAACGCCATAGCGGTTAAACACAGTGATCCCGCGAAAATGTCCGAGTGTGAGATAGGTCGATAGTGTCGACTCAAGGTGCTCACGAAAATCCGCTTCGTCGGTTGATATTAAGGTTTTGTTGAGCCAAGGGGCTAGACTACCTGCTGCAATTTGGCTTAAACGCTGGCCAAGCTGCTGAGTATACACACTGTAATGTGCTTGTGTGGTTTGGTGTTGAACTTGCCACACCCAAGAGACAGCAAATAAGCTGGCTACGATAAAACCTGTTCTGATTAGATACCTTGTCATGGGCAACGCTATGAATTATTGATACACTAGTCACATTAAAGCAATGGCTTGATATTGCCAAGTTTTTTCATCATCCAATTTCTTACTTTGTGGTTAAAGGAACATATATGTCGACTATTTTTTCTCCAGAACATATCAATGCTCACCAAGCGTTATTGCAATTTTTATCCATTAACCCCGTGCAGCAATATGATGTTGAGACACATACTTGGACTGACGCTGAAGATATTTTTGCTACAACGTTGAAGACTCCAGTACTGACTATTTCTGCACAACACTTAAATGCGTATTTGGTGCAATCTATATTAGCGCAATTACCGACAGGTATAGCGAATCAAGCGATCCGTTTACATCCACTATCCGATGCGTTTAGTGCAACTGTGGTTCAAGTAGTCCTCAATGACATGGTTGATAAGACATGGTTGGCTGATATTGCTGCACAGTATTATGTTGATGTGTTTTGTATTACCGATGCACCGCGTTTAGCTGATCCTGGTGTGATTGTCATGGATATGGATTCCACGGTGATCCAAATTGAATGTATTGATGAAATTGCAAAACTCTGTGGTAAGGGAGATGAAGTCAGTGCAGTAACCGAATTAGCTATGGAAGGTAAACTCGATTTCACGCAAAGCTTACGTCAACGTGTTGGCGTATTAGATGGCATTGATGTGAATTTGCTACAAGGGATCCGCGATAGTATTCCGTTAATGCCCGGCATTCATGCGTTATTACAAACCCTGCAAGGCAATGGTTGGAAAACAGTCATCGCTTCAGGTGGATTTACGTTTTTTGCCCATTATCTACAAACTCGTTTAGGACTCGATGGTGCGCATGCCAATGAACTAGAGGTTATCGACGGTCGCTTAACTGGACAAGTCTTAGGAGATATTGTCGATGCACAGGTTAAAGCCCAAACGGTGCTCAATTATGCTCAGCACTTCGATATTCCGTTATCGCAAACGATTGCCTTAGGTGATGGGGCTAATGATTTGGTGATGATGGGGCAAGCTGGTTTGGGTATGGCGTTTCACGCTAAACCCGTTGTGCAAGCACAAGCCGACGCTGCGATCCGTTTCGGTGGACTCGAGCAAACTTTGTACGCCTTGGTATAGGGAAAAGGCTCGGGCGGAAGGCTAGGGTTCAGACTCTAAAGCTCACGGTTGGCTCGGGCGGAAGGCTAGGGTTCAGACTCTAAAGCTCACGGTTGGCTTTTACGCCCTACCTACTTGTGTCTCAATTAATTGCGGGTGATTCGCTTGGATCGCCTGCCAATCATAACCATGCCGATATAATACTTCATCTGTAATATCCAAAATATAGCCAAATCCTTGGATATGTTTAAGTTTTTCAACCACTTTCTCCGCCTTATAATTTGCATGTTCGTGCAAATAATCCAGTTCGGTTTTAATCGTATCTAGCTCCACAGTGTTCGTATCTTTGAGGATCAATTTAATCGCGACAAATTCACCGCTTGCTAACGCCTTTTTAATAAACTGGTGACGTTGTGCTAGCGACGTAAATTGTTGATTAATGTATGGCAAAATTACATCATTGATATGCGACTTTTCGGGACAATAGCGAATGAAAATTTCATGCTCTTGTGTATCAAGGCCCATTTTTAATTGCGCTAGGCAGCGTCTAATAAACGGGGAGGGTTGATCTCTGTCACGGTACAAAAATTCTAAATTAAAATGCCCTTCAATCGAAAAGCGCGTCAACATACTTTTTAATCGACCATCCCCTTGGTTGTAGACTGAAAACTCAGGTGTAAATAGGTTGGTCCTTTGGCTGATGAAAAACGCAATGTTCATGGCATTTTTTGCATAAATACAGCGTAATGCATGCGATAAACCAGGGGTTTCTTCTGCTAATAAATCCGCTTTGAGTTTTTCCTTATTGCGCTCGATAAGTTCTATAAAGAATGGATTTTCTTGTTGCTCAATTTGGGTCCCACAATAGCGCAGATGAATAATGTGGCGGTTAGTATGAATATTAACGATTTCATAGGCTAGATTGCTTAAATCATACCGCTTGGTCATACTTTGTAAGCGAGCAAAGGCTAGGCTAACAATCGGTTCGCTGAATTCAGGTAGTGGCTCATCTAATTCTATTCTCAACCCACTGATTGAAATGTCTTCTGTCACACCAGAATAAATCTTACCATTTAAGGTTAAACCAACGCTGGTCCGAAGGTGGTAGCGTGTTTCTTTGCGAATATCTGCGTATTTATAACGGCGGATATTGATCTGTGGTGGTAACTTGTTATGTGCATGAGCAAATTGATGTAATAACGAAATTTTGCTTTTATCCAATGGGATCTGCTGGTAGTAGCGCATCGCAAATGAATCCGTCAAATCTGACACTAACACAATGTAGCGCAAATCAATCAAGTGCTTCATTAAACGCGCAGAAGGCGGCGTGTTCTCGGTTTTAGCATCTTTATGCCCCTCGTTAGGGATCGACAAAGGGGTATACGCTTGATTGGCAGACATGTGACTGAGTTGTAGCTTAAACACGCGCCAGCTAGCTTTATGTGCGCCATAACTTAATAAGACATTTTTGGAGCCTGGTTGGGCTTCTAGTTCGGCTTGACTCGCGGAATAAAAATATACTTTATTGTGCTTTACATGATTAAACGCATACACAAAAATTTCACGTTGATTCGGGTCTTTGTTGATCAGTTCTTGAATTCTAGATTGGCTGACTAAGTTGCCAATACGTTGTTGATGTTGTTCATCTTGCCAGTAAGACAGAATGTTGGCATTACCACTGTTGCTCATGGCAAATTTAGGCTGTAATACTGTACGTTGTGGCTGAGCAGCATTGGTTTTTTGGGCAATAAACACCGGTAGAGAAGGAAATCTAGGCGTAAAATATTGTTCGCAGACTTTGTTTTCGACCGCATCAATTGTATTTTCTAAATTGATTTTATAACGATACTTGTTACCGCGAATAAAATTAGCAATAAATTCGGTCACTTGCAGCTCTTTATGAGCATTGTTCCGATGCAAAAATATACGCAGCTCATCACAGTGTTCAACGACTCGTACGACATCATATTCAATCGTGGTATTGGCAATCGTATTGTATTCGCTAGATAAGCCATCAAAGACGATGACCACATTATCTCCCAGTTTGACGTCAACGCTCTTATCCGCTTTGACCTGTAAACCTAGGATAGATAGATCCACTGTCTTTAGATGATGTTTGGTTTCCGTTGCGCTATAAAGCAGCACATTTATCGAAAAGTGCATGCGTTCAGAGCTGCGTTGCGGGTAATTAAAAAACTGCAACGTAGGTGAAACAAAGCTGTGAGCTTGAGTCCCATCAGCTTTGCCTGAGGTCATTTCGTATTGTAGTTGTTGCAGGGCTTCAAATACGCCAACGCAATAGCGTCCGTAGCGACTGTGTTCCGCTTCGAAGCGCTCGATACCTAAGGGAGTCATCAAATGGATCAGCTGACCAAAGCCATAGGGCTGACAGGCGTTCGGCGCAACTACGCGCATATCGATTATGGTATTGCAGGGAGCTTGTAAACGCGTAATTTCTGCTCGCACTAAGTCTTGGTCATCTTTTGCCAACGCTTCAAAAGCAGGGTGCTTAAATCCTGCGTCAGGATTAGTTTGCAGCCCATCAAGAATGATATCTACGGCTTGTATGTGAGCTGGTAACGTCAAAGGCATGGTTTAGTTTATCCGTCTACGGGCAAATTTATAAGGTGAAAAATAGTGCATTCATTCCTAAAAGTGTAAACTATATCGGCAATTTTGGCGTTAAATTGAGGACTGAGTGAATGGCAAAAGCAGATAAAACCGCATTTGTGTGTACCGATTGTGGTGACACCGCTGCACGGTGGCAAGGACAGTGTAAATGCGGTGCATGGAATACCATGCAAGAAATTAAAATTTCTGCGGCTAAAGCACCCTCAGGTGCTACCAATAAGGTCGCCGGTTATGCCGGTTTAGGCCAACGTGGTGCCAAAAAAATCAACGATATAGCGTCTGTGGATACCGAGAAATCCGCAACGGGAATTGGCGAACTAGACCGCGTGTTATCCGGTGGGATCACGATCGGCTCCGTGAACATTATCTCAGGTGATCCGGGGGCGGGTAAAACGACCTTGTTATCCGATTTGGTCGCACGGATGTCGATGCGGATGCAAGCGTTGTATTGTACTGCCGAAGAATCACTGTCGCAGTTTAAAAACCGAGTTAACCGCCTCAAATTAGAGTACAACGAAGATCAGTTGTTGTTATTGTCGGAAACGAGCGTTGAAGCGATCATTGAAGAATTGGATACCCATAAAATTAAATTTGCGGTGATTGACTCGATTCAAGCGGTGGTAACGGATAGTGCCAATGGCAGCCCTGGTTCACCTTCACAAGTCAAAAGTGCTGCTCAAGCCCTCACTCAGTACTGCAAACAAAACGATGTGACTATGTTTATCATTGCACATGTCAATAAAAACAATGAGATTGCGGGTCCACAGACGCTCGTACATATTGTTGATGCCTTGCTCCACATCGATACCAATGATGGACAGGTGCGGACATTGCGTGCCAACAAAAATCGCTTTGGTGATATTGATACCGTTGGGATTTTTAAAATGACCGAGCGGGGCATGTTAAGTGTGGATAATCCCAGTGAGATCTTTTTATCAGGATCGTCTACGGCTTCGCCGGGCTCTGCGATTACCTGCATTCGAAAGGGTAACCGTAATTTGTTACTGGAAATACAATGCCTAACCACTGATACCGAAGCGGAATATCCGCAACGAGTATGTGTGGGCTTAAACATGAATCGGATCAAAATGCTCACCGGTGTGTTACGCAAACACACTAAAACTAAGATTTTTCACGATACGTTTTTCAATATTGTCGGTGGTCTTAAAATCGATGAGTCAGAGACGTGCATCGATCTTGCCTTAGTCACGGCATTGCTTAGTTCATTGCATGAATTTGTGGTACCGCGCACCAGTTGTATTATGGGAGAGCTGAGCCTTAATGGTGATGTACGGCCAATTGATAGTGGTGTGCCACGTGTCAAAGAAGCCGCTCAGCATGGCTTTACCGAGATTTATATTCCGTATCGCAACTATCATAAATCAATGGAAAACTTAGGTGCACGGATCGTACCTGTCAAAACCATCCATGAGCTGTTAGAGTTAATCAAGTAAGCAATTACAAAAAGGCCTCTATAAAGAGGCCTAGTAATCAAAGTGAACATTAACTGTTATTTACTAATTTTCTTATATTTCAAGCGATGTGGTTCAACGATATCCGAGCCAAATGTCGCTTTTAACCATGCTTCATAGTCAGTAAAGTTACCTTCGTAGAAGTTGATTTTACCGTCGTCACGGTAATCCAAGATATGCGTTGCCACTCTATCTAAGAACCAGCGGTCATGCGATATCACCATGGCACAGCCTGGGAATTCTAATAATGCATTTTCTAACGCGCGTAAGGTTTCAACATCCAAGTCATTGGTCGGTTCATCGAGTAACAGTACGTTACCGCCAGCTTTTAACAGTTTGGCTAAATGCACACGGTTGCGTTCACCACCGGATAAATCTTTGATGAATTTTTGTTGGTCATTGCCTTTGAAGTTAAAGCGGGAACAGTATGCGCGTGAGTTAATTTCAAAGTTACCAATCTTGACAATATCTTGTTCGTCGGAGATCTCTTTCCATACGGTATTATTTTCGTTCATGTGATCACGGAACTGTTCTACCGACGCAATCTGTACGGTCTCACCTAACGTAATGGTGCCAGCATCAGGTGTTTCATCACCCGTCATCATCCTAAATAACGTCGATTTACCCGCGCCGTTTGGACCGATAATGCCGACAATTGCGCCTTTGGGCACTTTGAAGGTCAAGTCATCAATCAGTAAACGGTCACCATAAGATTTAGACAGTCCTTGAACTTCAATGACTTTATCGCCTAAACGCTCACCTGGTGGAATAAATAATTCATTGGTCTCGTTACGACGTTGGTAATCGCTGGTGTTAAGCTCTTCAAATCGTGCCATACGAGCTTTGGACTTACTACCACGGCCTTTAGGATTGGTGCGCACCCATTCAAGTTCTTGTTGAATCGATTTTTGGCGTGCATTTTCAGATCGTTCTTCTTGTTGTAGACGCGCGTCTTTTTGCTCAAGCCACGACGAGTAGTTACCTTCCCATGGAATACCCATGCCGCGGTCGAGCTCTAAGATCCAACCTGCGACATTGTCTAAGAAATAGCGATCGTGGGTAATCGCCACAACCGTCCCTTCATAGTCATGTAAGAAACGCTCTAACCATGCCACTGATTCTGCATCCAAGTGGTTAGTTGGTTCGTCGAGTAACAGCATATCGGGTTTTTCAAGTAGCAATTTGCATAATGCAACACGGCGACGTTCCCCCCCTGATAAGAGACTGACATCCGCATCCCAAGGTGGTAGACGCAATGCATCGGCCGCACGTTCTAGTGCGTTATCTAGATTATGACCATCTTTGGCTTGAATGATCGCTTCTAATTCACCTTGTTCTTTGGCTAGTGCATCAAAATCTGCATCTTCTTCAGCATACGCCGCATAGACTGCATCCAAACGGCTAATAGCGCCAGCGACATCGGCGACAGCCAATTCGATATTGCCACGCACATCGAGGCTTTCATCTAGGTGAGGTTCTTGCGGTAAATAACCGATTTTGATACCCGCTAATGGGCGTGCTTCCCCTTCAATCTCAGTGTCGACACCCGCCATAATTTTGAGTAACGTGGACTTACCAGAACCATTTAGACCCAATACGCCGATTTTTGCGCCAGGGAAAAAACTTAATGATATATCTTTAAGGATAAAGCGATTGGGTGGGACGATTTTGCCCACACGATGCATTGAATAAACAAATTGAGCCATGACTGTGCCTTATATACTGTTTTTGTAAGGGGTAACAAACTTAATTAACACTATTGTAATAGAAAAAGTAGGGTAACTACTAGATAAGTGTGGCGCTTTTTAATAGCATGTCTGTTTTATGAAACTCATTAGGCTTTTTTCATGACATCTGTTTCCCTCATTACGCTGGCTCAACATATTAATGCAACGATTTCATCTGCAACTGGCGATGTCGGCGCTGCCGAAGGTATTATGATCCACAAAGTCGCACCGCTAGATAAAGCTCAAGCCGGTGATGTGGCGTTTTTAAATGATAAAAAATACCTAAAAAGCTTAGCTACAGCTAACGCCAGTGCCGTCATTTTAACGGAAAAGCTCGCTGTAGATTTTGACGGTGTGGCACTGATTGTTGAAGATGCCTATGTCGGTTTTGCCTTAGCGGCGCAGTTACTTGACCCTACGCCCAAGCCGTATTATGCAATCCATCCCAGTGCTTTCGTCGATGAAAGCGCAGTGTTGGGTAACAACGTCAGTGTCGGGCCAAATGCAGTGATCGAAGCGGGCGTGCACCTTGGTGATGATGTATCTATTGGTGCCGGAGCGGTGATCCGTGTGAATGCCAAGGTTGGTGCGCGCAGTTACATTCATCCCAATGTCACGATTTATCATAGTTGTGAGTTGGGTGAGCATGTTGTGATCCACAGTAACACCGTTATCGGTAGTGATGGCTATGGCTACGCGCCTAATGGCGGCAAATGGATCACTATTCCACAAACCGGTAAGGTCGTCATCGGCGATTATACCGAGATCGGTGCCAGTACCACGATTGACCGTGGCGCATTAGAAGATACCGTGATTGGTCAGCATGTCATTATCGATAATCAAGTTCATATTGCGCATAACGTGGTGATTGGTGATGGGGCATGTTTGTGTGGCGGTACTATGATGGCAGGCAGTGTTAATATTGGTAAAAATGTCATTATTGCCGGAACCGTGGCAATCAATGGGCACATTCAAATTTGTGATAATGTACAAATAACCGGCAATACCATGGTCACGAGTAATATTACCGAGCCAGGTGTGTATTCTTCGGGAATGCCGCATAGCCCATATAGTGAATGGCGCCGTAATTCTGTCAGGATCAGGCAGTTAGATAGTGTCTTTAAACGCGTTAAAACATTAGAAAATAAACTGGAACGAATTCAGTCCAGTAATAGTAACGAGTAAAACACAATATGTAGTGGTTTTTTAGGTCGTTTTTGACTAAAATACAGCCCTTAAAATTTTTTACACCCATTTTATTTTACTAACCCTTCTTCATAGGTGCTATCAATGCTAGAACGCAACATGAATATTGCTGATTTTGATCCAGAATTAGCGAAAGCTATTGAACTTGAAAATCAACGTCAAGAACATCACATTGAGCTAATCGCGTCAGAAAACTACTGTTCTCCTCGCGTGCTTGAAGCACAAGGTTCACAGCTAACCAACAAATACGCAGAAGGGTACCCAGGCAAACGCTATTATGGCGGTTGTGAGTATGTTGATATCGTGGAAAATCTAGCGATTGACCGTGCTAAAGAGTTGTTCGGTGCAGATTACGCTAACGTTCAGCCACATGCTGGCTCACAAGCGAACACAGCAGTATTTGGTGCATTATTAAATGCAGGCGATACAGTATTGGGCATGAGCTTAGCGCACGGTGGTCATTTGACTCACGGCTCTCACGTCAACTTTTCTGGTAAAATTTACAATGCGGTTCAGTACGGTATTGATGAGTCGACTGGAATCATTGATTATGCAGAAATCGAAGCATTAGCATTAGAGCATAAGCCTAAAATGATTATCGGTGGTTTTTCTGCTTACTCTGGTATTGTTGATTGGGCTAAATTCCGTGAAATCGCTGACAAAGTTGGTGCATATCTACTTGTCGATATGGCGCACGTTGCCGGTCTAGTAGCTGCAGGTGTCTACCCAAGCCCGATCCCACACGCCCATGTTGTGACGACTACCACGCACAAAACGTTAGCAGGACCTCGTTCTGGTCTGATCCTTTCGGCTTGTGGTGATGAAGATATTTATAAAAAATTAAACAGCTCAGTATTCCCAGGTAACCAAGGCGGTCCGTTATGCCATGTTATCGCAGCGAAAGCAGTTGCCTTTAAAGAAGCGTTACAGCCTGAGTTTAAAGTATACCAAGCACAAGTAGTTAAAAACGCTAAAGCGATGGTTGAAGTCATGCAAGCACGTGGATTTAAAATCGTATCTAACGGTACTGAAAACCACTTGTTCTTACTTGATTTAATCGACAAAGATATTACAGGTAAAGACGCGGATGCGGCCTTGGGTTTAGCTAACATTACTGTTAACAAAAACTCAGTACCTAATGATCCACGCTCTCCGTTCGTCACTAGTGGTTTGCGCATCGGTACTCCGGCGATCACTCGTCGTGGTTTCAAAGAAGCGGAAGCACAACAAGTGGCAACGTGGATTTGTGATATTTTGGATAACATGGGTGATGACAGCGTTATCGCTCGCGTTAAACAAGAAGCGGTTGCGTTGTGTGAACAGCACCCTGTTTACGGATAATACTCCACGCTTATCCCATTTAAATTGACCGGCTTCGTGCCGGTTGATTTGTTTTTACAGACCATCTTTTTTGTATAGAGTAATGCTATGTTTTGTCCATTTTGTAGTGAACAAGAAACCAAAGTAATTGATTCGCGTTTAGTCTCTGAAGGTCATCAGATCCGCCGTCGTCGTGAATGCTTGGCGTGTAAAGAGCGTTTTACTACCTTTGAAGTGGCTGAATTGGTATTACCTCGAGTGATTAAGCGAGATGGTTCACGTGAACCATTTAACGAAGAAAAATTGCGTTTAGGTTTGCAACGAGCACTAGAAAAGCGTCCTGTAAGCACAGAAAACGTTGAAAAAGCCATTAATCAAATCAAATCATCATTACGTGCCACTGGCGAGCGTGAAGTGGAAAGTGAATTAGTGGGTAACTTGATCATGGATGAGTTAAAAGACTTAGACAAAGTGGCGTATGTCCGCTTTGCCTCAGTTTATCGCTCATTTGAAGATATCCGAGAGTTTGGTTTAGAAATTGCAAAACTGGGTCAAGGGCAGACTAATGATCCTAATACGGGTAAGCAGTAGTTATGCAACCCGCTCACGAAGACAATCTGATGGTATTTAGTGCTTTTGAGCATGCCATGATGAGCCAAGCATTACGTTTAGCTAAACTAGGTCAATATACCGTTGCACCCAATCCACAAGTAGGTTGTGTGATTACGCTAGATGAGCAGGTGATTGGTCAAGGCCAACATCAACAAGCCGGTACGGCACATGCAGAAGTACATGCGTTGGCACAAGTTGCAGGATTAGTCCAAAAGGGCGAGTTACAGCAAGCGCAATTAGCTTATGCTACTGCTTATGTCACACTAGAGCCTTGCAGTCACACAGGTCGCACTGGACCGTGTGCAGATGCCTTGATTAACGCTGGGATTGGTAACGTCATTGTCGCTATGCAAGATCCATTTGAACACGTAGCAGGTCGCGGCATTGCAAAACTTAAAGCGGCGGGAATTAACGTCAAAGTGGGTTTGTTAGAGGCTGAGGCGCGTGCTATCAATCGCCATTTTTTGAGTATCGTTGAACGCAACAGACCATTTGTCACCGCTAAGATTGCGACGTCGTTAGATGGCAAAATCGCCTTAGCGAATGGCGTGAGTCAATGGATCACCCAAGCGCCTGCGCGCCGAGATGTGCAGCGACATCGAGCTCAGTATGCCTGTATTTTAACCGGTTCGGCGACAGTACGAGCAGATGACCCACTACTTAATGTGCGCATGACTGAAGCACCGGATGATGTACTTGAAACATTGAATCTCAATCCGTTAGCGCATTTTTCTCAGCCGTTACGAGCGATAATTGATTCTCAAAGTCAGCTCGGTGATACGTATCAAATTATTGGCAAGGCCACGGCATCAACACCGACGCATGTGTTTAATGGTACCAATACACGCTTAAGCGAAAACGGTAAATGTGATCTGCACGATGTCATGGCACAGCTGACTCAACGTCAGATCAACAGTGTTTGGGTAGAGGCAGGGGCAGGGTTAGTCGGTGCGCTATTAGCTGCGCAATTAATTGACGAGTTGATTATTTATCAAGCACCTATGCTATTAGGCGATGCAGCCAAAGATGCGCTACAATTGCCGGAGTTAACGCAGATGACGCAAAGAATTGAACTGGATATTACGGATACTCGTATGATAGGTCGTGATATTAAACACACGTGTAACGTGATTTACCCTAGAGGATAACGATGTTTACAGGAATTATTGAAGCAGTCGGCGAGATTTCGCAACTGCATAACAACGGAACAGACATTCGCTTAACCGTACAATGTCCTCATTTAGATATGTCTGATGTGGCGCTAGGCGACAGTATTGCGACTAATGGCGTGTGTCTAACGGTAGTCGAATTCGGCGATAATTATTATAGTGCTGATGTCTCGCAAGAGACGATTAAATATACTGGCTTTAGCGATTATAGCACTGGCGCAAAAGTGAATTTAGAAAAAGCGATGTTACCGACCAGTCGTTTTGGTGGGCACATAGTGTCAGGCCATGTTGATGGTGTTGGCCATATTACTCGCATTATTGACCAACAAAAATACATTGAAGTGTGGGTGCATATGCCTCCAGAGATACGTCACTACATTGCCCACAAAGGTTCTATCACCGTTGATGGCGTAAGTTTGACTGTAAATGAAATCACTGAAGATGAGTTTATGTTGTGGTTAATTCCACATACCCTAGAAAAAACGGTAATCAGTACCTACAAAGTGGGTACGCGAGTTAATTTAGAAGTTGATGTGATAGCGCGTTACTTAGAGCGCTTAATGCAAGGCGGTCACGGCGCAAATAATGATTCACACAAACCGGATATTAGCATGGCGTTTTTAGCAGAAAACGGCTATTTAAATAGGAAATAATTATGACTTTTCATTCCCCTGCAGAGATCATCGAAGACATTCGCCAAGGTAAAATGGTGGTGTTAATGGATGATGAAGATCGCGAAAACGAAGGCGATTTGATCATGGCTGCAGAGCACGTCACACCAGAAGCGATTAACTTTATGGTGACGCATGCCCGAGGGTTAGTGTGTTTACCAATGACAGCTGATCGCGCTCGTCATTTAAAGTTACCTTTGATGGTCGACAACAACTCAGCACAGTTTTCAACTAATTTTACGGTGTCGATTGAAGCAGCAGAAGGCGTCACAACCGGTATTTCAGCCGCTGATCGTGCGGTGACCATTTTGGCAGCGGTAAAACCTGATGGATTGGCAACCGATATCGTACAACCAGGACATATTTTTCCATTGATCGCTAAAGATGGTGGTGTATTAAACCGTGCTGGCCATACAGAAGCTGGAGTAGATTTAGCGCGTTTAGCTGATTGTGAGCCAGCAGCTGTCATTGTCGAAATATTAAACTCTGACGGTACAATGGCCCGTCGACCGGAACTAGAAGTATTCGCTAAAGAACACGATTTAAAAATTGGTACGATTGCCGATTTGATTGAATATCGCAACCTTAATGAAACCACGATAGAAAAAGTAGCCGAATGTGAATTACCGACAGAGTTTGGCGATTTTCGTTTGCACACATTCAAAGATGTGATTGATGAGCAACTGCATTATGCGCTAGTTAAAGGTGATGTCGATGCGACTGAGCCAACCTTAGTACGTGTCCACTTGCATAACACATTTTCTGATTTGCTAGGTTCAACCCGCGGGGTTAACCGTTCGATGAATTTACCTAAAGCAATGGCACGTATTGGCGCAGATGGCGGAGTATTAGTGTTGTTGGGTGCCAAAGAAAACATTGAACAGCAAGTATTACAATTTGCAGCAGAAGATCGCGGTGAAGTTGCCGCTGGTAAAGTATGGCAAGGTTCATCTCGCACTGTAGGTGTCGGCAGCCAGATTTTGGTCTCTTTAGGTGTGAAGCAAATGAAATTACTTTCTAAACCAGTGAAATACTCAGGCTTATCTGGTTATGGTTTAGAAGTGGTTGAGTACATTAGCTAAATTTAATGTGGCAGCATCGCGTAGTTTTTGTGATATACTGCGCTCCGAAAAAATTGACTCTTTATACCGTATTTAAGGAAACCTGATATGCATATCATCGAAGGTAACATGCGCGCAACAGGCAAAAAATTTGCAATTGTCGTTTCTCGCTTTAATAGTTTTGTAGTGGAAAGTCTACTTGAAGGCGCAGTAGATACCCTTGACCGTCTTGGTGAAGTAGGTAGTGACGACATTACTGTTATCCGCGTTCCAGGTGCGTATGAGTTACCTGTAGCGGCACAAAAAATCGCACAATCAAATAAATTTGACGCCATTATAGCACTAGGTGCGGTTATTCGTGGTGGCACGCCGCATTTTGATTTTGTGGCTGGTGAGTGTAACAAAGGCCTTGCACAAGTTTCTTTAGAATATAATATCCCTGTATCATTTGGTGTTATCACCACTGATTCAATTGAGCAAGCAATCGAACGCTCAGGTACCAAAGCCGGTAATAAAGGCGCTGAAGCTGCAATGGGTGCACTTGAGATGGTTAACGTCATGGACGCCATTGATGAGGCTATTGCGTGAGCGGAGCAAAAATGAAACCTGCCGCGCGCCGCAAAGCGCGTGAGTTAGCCCTACAGGGGATCTACTCATGGCAGATGAGTGGTAACACGATCCAAAGCGTTGAATTGAACTTAGCGACGACCAACGATATGTCAAAAGTTGATTTAGCGTTTTTTCAAGAGTTACTGCGTGATACTGCAAATAAAGTAAGCGATTTAGATGTGGCAATAAAACCTTATCTAGGACGTTTACCTGAAGAACTCGATCCTATCGAAAAAGCAATCTTGCGTTTAGCGACGTTGGAGTTAACTCAACGTGTTGATGTTCCTTACAAAGTGGTCATTAACGAAGCAATTGAGTTAGCCAAATCGTTTGGTGCCGAAGAAAGCCACAAATTTGTGAATGGTGTATTAGACAAAGCCGTGAAGACTCTACGTCGTCACGAGTTGCCGTAACACCTGCAATATGTCTCGTTGTTAATTAAATGAAAGAATTTTCAATTATTGAGCAGTATTTTACTGCTCAGTCGCAGCCACGCCAAGACGTCCTTATTGGGGTGGGTGATGATTGTGCGATTACCAAAGTACCCGCCAATCAAGCATTAGCAACGACGACAGATACGCTGGTTAGTGGGGTACATTTTTTAGCTGACACAGCACCAAGTGATATTGCCCACAAAGCATTAGCGGTAAATTTAAGTGATTTAGCAGCTGTCGGTGCTGTCCCTGCTTGGATCAGCCTAGCGATCTCGCTAGAAAGCTCAGATGAAGATTGGCTAGATGAATTTTCTGATACGCTAGCCCGTTTATGTGAATATTACTCGATCAATTTGATTGGTGGTGATACGACTCGTGGACCGTTAAGTATTACGATTACCGCGCAAGGTTTTGTCCCTCCAGAGAGTATTGCCACTCGCAGTGGCGCAATGCCTGGTGATTTATTATATGTTACTGGAACCTTGGGTGATGCAGGTGCCGGACTGGATATCTTGTTAGGTAAGTTAGATTGCGCAACGCTGACTAACTTAGATACGCAACAGCAACAAGCTATTGAGAGTTTCCTCACCGAACGTCATTACCGACCAACCCCTAGACTATTAGCCGGAACGGCGCTACGACGTATGATTTCTAGCTGTATTGATTTGTCAGATGGTTTACTAGGTGATATTAAACACATCATGCGAGCATCAAAGTGTGGCGCACATATCAATGTCGAAAGCTTACCTCTTTCTTCAGCACTTACTGCACTAGTCTCTACAGAACAAGCGTTTGAATATGCATTATCTGCTGGTGATGATTACGAGTTATGCTTTTCACTTCCGCAAGAAAACTCTTCTGATTTAGAATTGGCGCTTAATGCTGCTAATGTTAATTTTACTTGTATTGGTCAAGTAGTTGGTGGAAATACGCTGACATTGACGCATAACGGTAACCCATACCAGCCTTCTGGGCACTCATTTGAACATCAATTTGACAGCTAACCGCTACAGGTCACGCTAATATGACACCTGAAATCCGCCAACGCATCAATCTATTCAATCCTATTCATTTTTTGGCCTTAGGCTTCGGCTCAGGTCTCGTACCTAAAGCCCCTGGCACATTCGGATCGTTAGCAGCTATTCCACTGGTTTGGTGGTGTGCAAGTTCACTGACATTACCTGTGTATATTTGTGTCGCTGTCATCGCCTGTGTGGCGGGTATTTATCTTTGTGGTAAGACTGCAAAAGATATGCAAGTACATGACCATGGAGCGATTGTTTGGGATGAAATTGCGGGCATGCTGTGTGTGTTTATTGCCATTCCTATTACCTGGGAAACCTTACTGCTAGGATTTGTGCTATTTCGTTGGTTAGATATTCAAAAGCCATTGTTCATTGGTTGGCTTGACCGCAACTTTGATGATGGCTTGGGGATCATGCTTGATGATATTGTGGCGGGTTTAATTGCATGTGGTATTTTACATGCTATTAATAGTGTTAGCCTGTTTTAAGGTAACACTGTTAACCCGCTAGGAGCCGCGAAAGGGCCCCTAATTAGCGCCCTTATGAAGCATCTTTGAAAACACTAGTCTGCTAGGCGTTCTTGGACTTGCTCAACAATTCCAGGTGCATCAATTTTTAACTGCGCATACATCTGGCTTTGAGTGGCTTGCATAATAAACTCATCGGGTAATCCACATTGTAACAGTTGAGTGAATAGACCTTCAGATAAAATAAACTCGCCGACTTCGCTACCTGCACCACCCTTAATTGACCCATCTTCTAGGGTGACTAGCAGATCGTGTTCTTGGGCTGCGTTGATGACTGCTTGGGTATCAAGTGGCTTAACAAAGCGCATATCGATCAATGTTGCATTTAATATTTCTGCAGCTTTTCTGGCTTCTGGGAGCAATGTGCCAAAGTTTAAAATGGCGACTTTTTTTGTATTAGCGCTAGTTGCTGATACTGATTCAGAATGTGATGTCGGCTTGATCTCACGTAGTGTACGCGATTTACCTAACTCTAATGCGGTCATCGTTTCATGAATAACGGCATCTTCACCGCCACCCCGAGGGTAACGAACTGCAGCCGGTTGTTGTAACTGATGACCGGTGTACAGCATCTGACGACATTCGTTCTCGTCACCTGGCGTCATGATCACTAAATTAGGGACGCAACGTAAAAAGCTAATATCAAATGCGCCTTGATGGGTTGGACCATCTGCCCCTACTATGCCCGCTCTGTCGATGGCAAACAACACGGGTAAGTTTTGGATGGCAACATCGTGAATAAGCTGATCATAAGCACGTTGCAAAAAGGTCGAATAAATAGCAACAACCGGATTTAATCCGCGAATGGCCATGCCTGCTGCTAATGTCACTGCATGCTGCTCGGCAATCGCCACATCAAAATATTGTTCGGGATACTGTTTGGAAAACGCCACCATACCTGAGCCTTCGCGCATCGCAGGGGTAATCGCCATCAACTTAGGATCAACGGCTGCCATATCACACAACCACTGACCAAAAATGGCTGAGTAAGTGGGTGAGCTCGGAGCTGATTTGGGTAAGCGCTCGTCTTCTGGATTAAACTTAGGTACAGCGTGAAATTTAATCGGATCTTTTTCGGCTACATCATAGCCTTTGCCTTTTTTGGTTACGACATGCAGTATTTGTGGGCCGGAAATATTACGCATGTTTTTAAGCGTATCGACCATGCCATTGACATCGTGCCCATCAATTGGACCTATATAATTAAAGCCTAACTCTTCAAATATCGTGCCTGGGACGACCATCCCTTTGATATGCTCTTCGGCTTTTGAAGCAAACTCTTTTAATGGTGGTACGTTCGAGAGGACTTTTTTGCTGCCGTCGCGAATGGTGTTATAAAAACTACCCGTTAGTAAGCGTGCTAAATGTGAGTTTAATGCGCCCACATTTTCTGAAATAGACATTTCATTGTCGTTTAAGATAACTAGCATGTCTTTGCCAATATCGCCGCCGTGATTCAGCGCTTCAAAGGCTAAACCAGCAGTTAATGCACCATCACCAATAACGGCAACCGTTTTTCGGCTCTGACCCTCTTTATCGGCAGCGATAGCCATACCAACGGCGGCGCTAATCGAAGTTGATGAGTGACCTACTGCAAACGTGTCATATTGGCTTTCTGGAGGCCAAGGGAAAGGGTGTAAGCCACCTTGTTGACGAATGCTGGTCATACGGTCACGACGATCTGTTAAGATTTTATGTGGGTAGGCTTGATGGCCTACATCCCAAATCAACTGATCAAATGGCGTGTTGTATACATAGTGCAACGCAACGGTTAGTTCAACCGTGCCTAATCCTGACGCAAAGTGGCCACTTGATTGACTGACACTGGACAATAAATACTGTCTCAGCTCAGTGGCGACTTGTGTCAATTTATCCTTAGGAAGCGTCCGTAATTCCTCGGGAGTGTTGGCTAAAGCCAGAGTAGGGTAATGTGCAAGATCCAATGACATATATAGAAAAATACTCTGTGGGTTAGTAGCGTCGTTGAACTAAATATTCAGCGAACTGGTTTAAAGGGGAAGTATTGTAAGGTAAATGGTCCGATGATTGAAGCGATTCTGTGTATAACAGAGTTAAATAATCTTGTGATGCTTGTAAACCTAACAAGGCTGGAAACGTGGATTTATTCTGCTCTTGGTCAGAACCACTGGGTTTACCAAGGGTTTGGCTGTCACTGGTCACATCTAAAATGTCATCTTGAACTTGAAATGCTAAACCTAAATTACGACTAAAGGTTTGTAGGTGTTCAATGTCTGCCAACGCTAAATCTGGCGCTAAAGCAATGACCATATCAACACAGGCACTGAGTAATGCACCTGTTTTGAGTGCATGTAATTGGGTTAACGTCGCGAGATCTATAGCCGCATCTGTAAAATGTAAGTCAATCGCTTGACCGCCGCACATGCCATCATAACCCGCTGCTTTAGCGAGCACTTGGATAACTGAGACTTTTTCACGATCGGTTAAAACTGAAGCACTAGCAATATGTTCAAATGCCAATGATTGCAGGGCATCGCCCACCAAAATCGCTGTACCTGGATTAAACTGAATATGACACGTCGGCTGTCCGCGACGTAAATCATCATTATCCATATCCGGTAAGTCATCATGTACTAATGAATAGGCATGAATACATTCAATGGCAACCATTAATGGGGCTAGTCTAGTATTGTCGATATTCAGTGTTTCACCGAGGATCGCAATAAACAGTGGGCGCACGCGTTTCCCTTGACCCAACAACGCATATTGCATTGCCGGTAATAGCTCGCAAGGTAAAGTCGGGTAGTGCGCTAACGCTTGTGCTAACAGCTGATTGGTGTACTCAAGAGTTTGAGCATGGCGCTGTTTAAAACTCATAATCCGAATCAGACTCATCCGTCGGTAATACTTCTAGTGTTGCATTGTCTTTAGCTAGGACACTCACTTTTTGTTCTGCGTCTTTTAAATAGCGCTGACATGAACGTGCTAACGTGATGCCTTCTTGAAATTTTCCCAAGGCGACGTCTAACGGTAATTCACCGCGCTCCATTTCTTGAACGACAAGTTCAAGTTGTTGCATTGCTTGTTCAAAATTGGGTTGTTGCTGGTCAGTTGCGCTATCGTGTGCCATGTCTGCATCCACTTTTTGTAAGATTCATAGGATATTAGCTATAGATAATATCGTAAATGTCGATAAAAAGCATAGTAATCTTATTCTGCTATACACACCATAAGAGGGTCTTCAATGGATTTAGCAACGATAGTCGGCATGATTGGCGCGATTGGCTTTATTGTCATGGCGATGGTTCAAGGCGGCGACATTGGTATGTTTATTAACGTGCCTTCTATCTTGATCGTATTCTGCGGCTCGTTGTTTGTGGTGTTATCACAGTTTTCATTAGGTCAGTTTTTTGGGGCGGGCAAAATAGCAGCTAAAGCTTTCATGTTTAAAATTGAAGCACCCGAAGAGCTGATCCACAAAGTAGTAGAAATGGCCGATGCAGCGCGAAAAGGCGGTTTCTTAGCATTAGAAGAAGCACAAATTGATAATCCTTTCATGCAAAAAGGCGTGGATATGCTGGTGGATGGGCATGATGTCGAAGTCGTTCGCGAAACCTTGTCAAAAGACATCTCAATGACCACGCAGCGCCATGAATTTGGTGCGACGATTTTTAAAGCGTTAGGCGATATCGCGCCGGCAATGGGAATGATCGGTACCTTGATTGGTTTGGTTGCCATGTTATCCAACATGGATGATCCTAAGTCTATCGGTCCAGCAATGGCCGTAGCCTTGCTAACGACTTTGTACGGTGCATTTTTGGCGAATATTATTTGTTTGCCTATTTCGGCTAAATTAAACGTGCGTTCACATGAAGAAAAAGTCAATCAGTCACTCGTACTGGATGGCATTTTAGGGATTGCCGATGGGCAAAATCCAAGGGTCATTGATGGTATATTAAAATCTTATCTTGCCGAGTCCAAACGTGCCATTGAAGCAAAAGAAGCAGAAGAATAATGGCTGAAGAATGTCCTAAATGCCCACCCGAAGGGTTGCCTGCTTGGATGGGGACCTTTGCGGATTTAATGTCCTTGTTGATGTGCTTTTTTGTTCTGCTGTTGTCATTTTCAGAGATGGATGTGCTTAAGTTTAAACAGATTGCCGGTTCAATGAAATTCGCATTTGGGGTACAAAATAAGCTTGAGGTCAAAGATATTCCCAAAGGGACGAGTGTCATTGCAATGGAGTTTTCTCCGGGAAAGCCGCAACCGACCCCGATTGAAACCATCCAACAAGTCACCACTGAAGTCACCCGTCAAGAGCTTGAATTTCAAGATGGCGAAAGTGCCCATGCTGGTGGTAAACAGCGCCAACAAGGTGAACAGAGTGGTGGTCAAGCAACCTCTAGTTCAGTCAATATGGCATCAGCCTCGGATGCTTCCGATTCAGCCAATAAAGAAAATATTGATGAGCAGTTAAAGAAAATTGCAGAAAAGATGGAACAAGAAATTCGCGATGGTGCGATTGAGCTGGAGTCTTTGGGACAACAGATTACCATACGAATCAGAGAGAATGGCTCATTTGCTGCAGGTTCTGCTTTTTTACAACCGCAATTTGAGCCTGTTGTGGTTAAGATTGGAACTGTGTTGTCTGATATTCCTGGTGAGATTGAAGTGTCGGGTCACAGTGATATATCGAATATTTCGAACAAGTTATATCGTTCCAACTGGGATCTATCAGCACAACGAGCGGTGGCAGTAGGGGAACAACTTGTGCAAGCACCTAACTTTGATGCCAGTCGTATGATTGTGGTGGGGATGTCGAATAATAGGTTGTTATCTGAAGAGCTGACGGCTGAAGCGCAAGCGCGTAACCGCCGAGTTGAGATCATGATTAATCAGGGTAAACCTAAATTCAGTGATCCCATCTCGGTAACGCAATAGCGGTTAGCGGAAAGTCAACGCACCTGTGTGTGAGGTCTTACCTAATACGAGCTGTACGGTAGAGATAGAACGTTCTCTAAATCCACCTTCACAGTAGTTGAGGTAGTATTGCCACATTCTAGAAAAGCGCTCATCGTAGCCTTTGTCGCGTAAAGACTCGATATTTTCGAAAAAGCGATCATGCCAATGTGATAATGTCTGAGCATAATCTAAACCAATATCATGCAAGTCGCGAATGCTCAAATCCGTGTATTCTTTAATACAGCGGTTAATCATATATTGCGATGGTAAGAAACCACCCGGGAAGATGTATTTTTGGATAAAATCCACACCACTGCTGTAGCTTTCATAACGACGATCGTCAATTGTGATCGCTTGTAACACCATGATCCCTTCGGGTTTTAATAGTGACGTACATTTTTCAAAAAAGTTACGCAAATACGCTTTACCTACCGCTTCAATCATTTCAATCGAGACTAGTTTGTCATACTCACCTTCAAGCGTTCGGTAGTCTTGTTTGAGCAACGTGATCTGCTCGCTTAAGCCTTCGCGTTCTACCCATTCTTGTGCCCATGCATACTGTTCGTCAGAGATAGTGGTCGTGGTAACACGACAGCCATAATGTTTAGCAGCATACACGGCTAGTCCACCCCAGCCAGTTCCAATTTCCATCAGATGATCAGTTGGTTGCAGCTGTAGTTTGTCGCAAATCGCTTTGAGTTTGTGTTGTTGTGCTTCTGCCAAATCCGCTTCAGGATGCGGGTATACCGCAGCAGAATACATCATGCTTTCATCCAAAAACTGAGTATACAGTTGATTGCCTAAGTCATAGTGGGCCTGGATGTTTTTACGCGCTTGTTCAACAGAGTTGCGATTAAAAAAATGTTGAATTTTATTAAACGGATAAGTTAACCAACCAAAACGTTTTTCCCATTTATCTAATACCGGTAAGTTGCGTGCAAAAATACGGATGACGTTGGTTAGATTAGGAGATGTCCATAAACCATCCATATAAGTTTCACCACTGGCGACACTGCCACCAAATAACAAATGGCGGTAAGCTTTTGGATCAAGAATATTGACCTCTGCTTGTAATTCGCTATTAAGATCGCCTAACTGAGCGACCAGTTCACCGTTTTCTTTTAATGTCATACACCCTTGTGGTAAATGATTCAGGACGCTAATAAAAGCGCGCTTACACCATTTATCCATGAGCGATAGGGTGTCAAAATTTATTATTGTTTGTTGTGCTTGAGACATTGCTCATTCCTCAGATTGCGAAGTGGTGGGCTTGCTATTTGTTTTAGTACTAGGGTTAGCCACGCATTTAGTGACTGGTTCAGTACCCGATTTAGTGATCGGTTTAGCATAGCCATAAAAAGGCGTGCGTTTAATAAACAATTTCAACGCTTGCCAGTAAATCCCACCGACTGTTTTTAACGTCATACTAGGTATACGCTTTTTCGCCGTAGAAAGATTAGTTGCGGTTAGTGCTTGGCGCTGTAAATCAATACTCGCGACCATATGTTTGATTTGTTTGTAACAAGAAAGGGTTAATTTTAAATCTTCACCGGGTTGTGAAATATGCCATTTGTATTGCATATCCATTGGGTTAAATGGACTGACATGAAATTCTTTTTGGGTATCAGCTTGTTCGTTTAAATCAACCAAGTAATAGTGACGTTCATGCCACGGTGTATTGCTTACTTCAGCGAGCATAAAAGTAAATTGGGTAGTTATAGGGTCTTGCACGTAATAAAAATTCACCGGACTGAAGTATAAATTCAACATCCGAGTCTGCCCCAAAAAATACACATCGCCAATAATTGGGGGCGATTTAATTGGGGTCGTACCCTCTTTATTTAAGGTTTCCCGCAAATCATTCATTTTTGCGAGAATTTCTTCTTCTAATGGCAAGCCTTGATGATTAAGGTAATCACTGCGACGAAACTCTAACAACCCCTTTTTATCGACATTAAAACCGTCGATTTGGGCTAACTCAGGTAACTCTTTAAGCTTGAGCCAAAACAAATATATATCATAGCGAAACTCATGTACCGTGGGCGTAAAACGCTTGTGGTACACATTACCTTGATAGATAGCACTACTTAAACTCACAAAGTAGCTCCAAAACGTTCGCACACATCTAACGCGCTACGCACGCCATCTTCGTGAAATCCGTTATACCAATACGCACCACAAAAATGCAGATTATTTACCCCACATATATTCGCTCGCTGCCCTTGAGCATTCACCATTTCAGGACTAAATTGCGGATGAGCATAATGATAAGTACCGAGGATTTTCTCCGGAGCAATTTCTGCGGTGTTGTTTAAAGTGACACAGAAGGTATGCTCAGTTTGCAGGCTTTGCAATATGTTCATATTGTAAGTCACGCTAGCGGGTTGCAGGGTTTCATTTTCATCCCCTTTTATCAGATAGTTCCAACTCGCCCATGCCAGTTCGCGTTGCGGTAAAATATCCGTATCGGTATGCAAGACGACTTCATTCATCGCGTATTCGATTTTACCCAGTACATCTTGTTGAGCGGCGGTTGGGGTTTCTAACATGGCTAAGGCTTGGTCAGAGTGACAAGCAAAAATGACTTCATCAAACTCGGCGGTCAAGACTGTGGTTTCACTGACAAGCGAATCGCGATAATGTACTGTGTGTGTAGTGACATTGCTCGTCTCAACTTGATTTGTTGTTGATGTGACTTTTACTACCGGAGAGTTGAGTTTAATCTTATCGGCAAATTCACGGGTCAACGGCGCTATGTATTCTCTTGAGCCACCTATAATTGTATACCACTGAGGCCGATCGGTGATGTTGAGTAATCCGTGATTATTAAAAAACTGCAAGAAGAACGTCAACGGAAAAGCCTTGGAGTCTTCAATCGACATTGACCAAATCGCCGCACACATAGGTAAAATATAGTTCTGGCTAAAATCATCACTCAGATTGTGATGGCGGATATAATCAAATAACGTGATCCCCGTTGCGGCATGTTGTTGTGCATCATCGGATTTACATAATTTATTGAATTTTAATATGTCGCGAACGATGCGCCAAAAGCGCGGACGGAAAATATTACGGCGTTGAGCGAATAACGAATTGATCGTATTGCCATTGTACTCAAGATTAGCAGAGCGGTTTTTGACACTAAAGCTCATTTCGGAAGGCTGCGCATTGACCCCTATCTGACCCATCAATTTGTTAAAATTAGGATAGGTCCAATCGTTAAACACAATAAAACCAGTATCAATGGCGTAATGCACATCATTGACCATCACATCTTTGGTTGCTGTGTGACCGCCAATGTAATCATTGGCTTCAAATACGGTAATGTCATGTTCTTTATTGAGCATATAACCACAGGTTAAACCGGATATACCTGTACCGATAATTGCTATTCGTTTTTTCATTTCATACTCTTATTATCATTTTTATTATTATGCATATTGTAGTTCCATTAATATTTAGGCTGTTTGGGCTGGCGCATGCTCAAGCTCAACCGATGTTGGATAAACTCGGGTAGGGCATGCAAACAGCGTAAAATAAAACTAAAGCGCGTCGGGAAGTAAATGCTCGATTTGTTACTGCCAATGCCTGCCACAATATCTTGTGCGGCTTCTTCTACTGAGATGCTCATTGGCATAGGGAAATCGTTTTTGTCAGTTAAGGGCGTTTTAACAAAACCCGGAGATATAGTCTGTACTTTAACGCCTTGGTCGGAATAATCGACGGCGCAGCTTTTGGCAATGTAATGAAGGGCAGCTTTACTCGCTCCGTATGCTTGGCTTCGCGGAAAAGGTAAGAGCCTAGCTAAACTATCAACAAACACCAGTTTGTTACCGCTTTGCAAATTAGGCGATAGCGCCTTAATGACGTTTATTACCCCAAATACATTAGCAGCAAAAACACGTTCAAACATAGCTGGCTCAATGGAATCAATATCGACATATTCACAGGTACCGGCGTTTAACAACGCAATGTCACATTGTACATTTGCTAATGCCGCTTCTGTTTGCGTTAAATCGGTAACATCAAACTGGCATGTGGAAATATTTGGCAGCTGAGCTAGTTGTGCAAGTTTGTCTGCATTGCGGCCACAGGCAATAACACTGTAGCCTTGTTGTGCAGCGAGTAACGCGACCGCTTCACCTATGCCCGAAGTTGCACCTGTAATTAACAAACGTTTCACGCGCGCATGCCTGATTTAATTTTATTAATAATAAACTTTAATATAGGCACTTGCTCATACACCATTTGCCCAAGATCATAGTAATCTTGGTGAAAAAATATCTTATCGTCTCGTGCCTTCAACAAGGTAATGCCATCAACATGGATGGTCTCGCCGCCATTCAAACGAGGGGTGGCAAAGGACATGGTCCAAGTTACTGTAAAAGATTGATGATCTAATAAAGGTTGAGGTTCATGAGCGGCTATATGATGAATAGCAAATTCACAGGACTGAGCATTAACGAGTAAATTTTCAAAATAAGCGTTGAGTTGACCGAGACCGTGATGGGTACCAACCGGGTCAATCAAGGTAATATCGTCAGCGTAAATATCGGCGAGTTTCGCGATATCGGCGAAGGCTAACGTTTGGTAAAATGAGGCAAAACGGTCGATTACGGTCATAAGTACTTATTTAATGAAAACATGTAGATGGATACACAAACGTATAATAGATGGATCACCGTGTAATTACTCTCATTTTATTAAAAAATTTGTGTAAATATTGGATATCACTGCGATTAAAGACCACAAAAATATTAATGTAATTATTTTTAATCCTTTGTCTGTCATTGTGCGTAAAGATAGATGTGTAGTATTGAATAGGCATTTATTGTGGTGACATTACCTTTATTTCCATTATCGGCGCATGTTCTTCCTGGCGGGAGAATGTCGTTACGTATTTTTGAACCTCGCTATACCCGAATGGTTAAAGAAGCTTGTGCTTCTGATTCTGGCTTTGTAATTTGTATGCTCAATGCTAAAGGCGATAAAACAACCAATCAGCATATACACCCAATCGGGACTTACGTTAATGTCGTGGATTTTAATCTTCTGGATGATGGATTATTAGGCATTACCGTTGAAGGTGAAAAATGTGTATCAATTAGTAATATCCGTAATGAAAAAGACAACCTTAGAATAGCGGACTGCGAGATTATTACTCCTATGCAGTTCAACCTCAAAAAAGATGCGTTACATCCTATGGATATAAAACTTAAAGAGATTTTTGATAAGTACCCAGAGGTCAACTCCTTGTATCAAGAAACTAAATTTGATGATCCAATTTGGGTGATCAATCGCTGGTTGGAACTACTCCCTGTGGACGCTGCGCAGAAGCAATTGTTTCTAGCTGATAATGATTGCACCGAGGTTGTACAATACTTAACAAAACTGGTAGAGTAATTTATGATCTTTAATTTATCCACCGCGTATAAATTACAAATACTGAAATAGGTGGATATATGCTCGTTGGAATTTCCTTGGAAAATAAATTACAAAATACCGGCAAGCCTAAAGACTGTGCAGATGAAATGTCACAGCTTTTATTGGAAGTTGCCTCCCAGCGATGCAAACGATCCTATGCAAAGATCTTTGGTTATTTTGCACCTCGTTTACGCTCTTATGCACTCAAGCAAATGGGTAACGAGGCATTAGCTATGGAAATGGTCCAAGACACCATGACTAATGTATGGCAAAAAGCGCACTTGTTTAATGCGGAAAAAGGGTCTCCATCTACGTGGATATTTACTATCGCACGAAATATTCGCTTTGATATGTTGCGTAAACTCAAAAACCGCAAAGAAGACATTTGTTCTGACGATCTATGGCCAATTTTGTGTGAACAAACGCCAGATCAAAATGAAGTTTCACTAGACGAGCAAGTTACATTAGAACAAGTCGGTCAGTTGTTTAACAATCTTCCTGATAAACAGCGAGCCGTGATTGAAGCCATTTATATAGATGGTAAGTCGCAGCAAGAGGTCGCTGACGAATTAGCAATTCCACTAGGAACCGTTAAAAGTCGCACTCGATTAGCCTTGCAGCGCTTGAAGGACATGTTAGAAGCCAATGATTAATTATCACCCAACCGACAAACAATTACAGCAATTTGCTGAAGGTAATATTTCATCTGCACTAGCTCTAGTCGTTTCTGCTCACTGTGATGTGTGTAGTCAGTGCCAAGAAAAAGTTGATGATATTAACGCCGAATTATCTTCTGTAATTGAAAATATTCATGCGCATGAAGATAAAGATCCTGCATTTGAAAAAATGCTTGCATCTATCATGCAAATGCCGATAGTAGATACTAAACCAGTCGTCGCACCAAGAATAGAACTTGATGGTCGATTCTTTGATGTGCCACGTCCTTTGCAGCGTTTTGTTAAGCACACAGGAAATTGGTCACATTTGCTCGGTAAAGTATGGCAAGCCCCTGTAGATTTAGGCGATGCCGGTATTGCTAATTTCATCTATATGGAAAAAGGCGGTCGAGTACCTGAGCACACCCACAGAGGAACAGAGTTAACGCTTGTAGTTGATGGCGAATTTTCTGATGGCCTAGCTGACTATGATTCTGGTGATTTTATTGTAATGGACAACGAACATATCCATTCACCGCACTCAAATGCATCTGAAGGTTGCTTGGTATTTTCGATTGTTGATAAGCCTTTGCATTTTACATCGGGTATAGCACGCTTACTTAATCCGTTTAGTCATCTGTTTTTTAAGTAAATTTCATATGAAAAAAAAAGCGCTTCTTTAAGCGCTTTTTTTATGTCTAAATATTTTTCTATCGAATCAAAGTTTAAGTTAATCTATTAATCAGTAACTTCAGTATGTTACGTTTTTCATGGATTATCGCAATGATTACAGGCTTTTTGTTTTTAGGGGAAACGAAGAATACAAAATGATATTTTGATTTTGTTACTAATACCTCTGGTAGAATATCTGAGAATTTTTTAGCAATCACGTTCCCTTTACCAATTTTTTCAAAAGTAGCTTCCAAGTAACTTGTATAATTATTAACTTGTGAACTACCCCATTTTTGGAAGGTATACTGAACTAACTCACGAATATCCTGTTCCGCTTCCACTGTTAGTTCATAAGAAGTCATTATTTTTCCTTTAATGTTTCCAGTTCTTCCTTAACAATATCGTTAAACGGCATTTTTGAAAAATCACCGTCTTTTGCTGATAGTACTCTTGGTTCAAGTAAACGCTCAAGCACTTGAAGTGCTTCTTGTTCTTGAGTTGATGGGAGTACACGTTGCAATACATAGTTTTTTATTGATTGGCCTTTTAATGCTGATGCAGCTTTTAAAAACTGATGTTGTTCATTAGTAATTTCAATTGATAATCGCATTTAATCTATCTCATTTATTCACTATATATTAATAATAAGCCGTAGTTGTACAAATTGTCAAATAACACATAACCACATTTGTTGTTGGTGAGCAGGCAATAATCCCTCCCATTAGAAAGTATTCATATCAGCATTTAGTAATTTCAAAGCACAAAAAAAGCGCTTAAAGAAGCGCTTTTTTGATCTTGTTTATCTTCGAATTACCGAGATCCCTGGTCGTCATGCAACTAGGAAAAACTAGGTAACAACTATGAAATAAACTCACTCTCAGGGTAGTTGAGCTTCAAAATCTTGATGGTGTTTTGTTTTAGTTGTTCCAAACCTAATTGTTCATAACATGACACCATAATTTCCAATGCTTCTTGTACCATTCCAGTATCAGGATAATACTCTAATACATATTGTCCGCGGTTAGCTGCTGCAACATATGCTTCACGGCGCATATAAAAACGCGCAATAGCTATTTCATATTTGGCAAGACGAGTCTTAATAAACACCATACGTTTTTGCGCATCAGTTGCATATTTACTTTCAGGGTATTTGTTGAGTAATTGACGAAAATCATTAAATGCTTCACGTGATGCCGATGGATCGCGGTCAGAACGGTCAATGTTTAACAATTCTTGAAACAAGTTTTGATCGCTTTCCATATTAGTCAGGCCACGCATGAAGTAAGCATAGTCGACATCTTTATGGTTTGGGTTTAAACGTAAGAAACGGTCTATAGTGGCTAAAGCTTGTGCACTATCACCGCTTTTATAATAGCTGTAGATCAAATCAAGTTGAACTTGATGAGATAATTCGCCAAATGGGTAACGCGAGTCGAGATCACTGAGAATTTGTGCAGCACCACCAAAGTTACCATTTTTCATGGCAGCTTTTGCTGACGCGTAAATAGCCTGTGGGCCTTTTAATTCAACTGCTTGGAGCTCTTCATCTGGGGCTGAACTACATCCGCCTAGGACGAATAGTCCGACTAAGCTGAGTGCTAAAATTCTTGTTTTCATTAACTCTTAAACCTTTGTTATCGATTCTTTAAATGGCACGATGCTTATTATTGCACACCTTGGCTTGTAAACTGATATAATTGTATTTTATTTATCAGACTTTTTCTAAATTAATCTTATATGTCTCAATCAAACACAACGCAACAAACTATTTCGCTCACTGGAATCGTAGATCAAACACAATTTGATAAACGGTTAGATCAGGTTTTGGCCGATTTGTTCCCTGAATATTCAAGAAGTAAGCTAAAAGAATGGATTTTGGCTGGTTTTGTCAGTGTTGATGGGGAAGTAGTAACGGTCGCTAGGCAAAAAATGAGTGGGGATGAGCAAATCGACATCCTTGCTGAAATCGCCGTGCAAGTACAAAATACACCACAAGCGATTGATTTAGATATTGTGTTTGAAGATGAACATGTCTTGGTAATTAACAAGCCAGCAGGGTTAGTTGTCCATCCTGGTGCTGGTAATGCAGACGGTACCGTATTAAATGCTTTGCTTGCGCACTTTCCGGAGATCGAAACCATTCCTCGTGCGGGTATTGTGCATCGTTTGGATAAAGACACGACCGGGTTGATGGTTGTGGCGAAAACATTGATAGCCCAAACGTACTTAGTTGAGCAGTTACAAACACGTGTCATGAGCCGCGAATATGAAGCATTAGTCTATGGCACTATGGTGTCAGGTGGATTTATTGACGAGCCGATTGGTCGTCACCCGACTAAACGCACTTCTATGGCTGTTCGTGCAACTGGCAAAGAAGCGACAACGCATTATCGTATTATCGAAAAATTCCGTGTTCATACGCATTTACGTTTAAAATTAGAAAGTGGCCGTACTCATCAAATTCGAGTACACATGGCACATATTCGTCACCCGATTGTTGGCGATCAGTTATATGCCGGTCGTCCGCGTATGCCTAAAGCGGCTAGTGAGCATTTCATGGCTGCATTACGTGGCTTTAAACGCCAAGCGCTGCATGCTGCACAGTTATCGTTTGCTCATCCTATTTCAGAAGATTGGTTAACGTTTACCGCGCCGTTGCCAGCAGATTTTCTGCAATTGCTAGAAGATGTCCGTGCAGATACGGTTATCCACGGCATCGAAGAAGATTAATTGATACATATCAACTAAATCAAATAAACCCGTCATTGCTCATCTTTTATTCAATTGATGAGTTGATTCTCTCCTTTTGCGTACCCATTATCTATTCATACAACGAATAATTAATGTAATGTGAAGGAGAGTCCTTATGCGTCTTGATAAATTTACTAGCAAATTTCAATCAGCTATTTCTGATGCTCAGTCGTTAGCATTGGGTCGCGACCACCAATATATCGAACCTGAACATATTGCGACTGCGCTGTTAAATCAGCAAGGTGGCAGTGTGCGTACTATTTTGCAAAAAACAGGTGTCAATCTCAACGCGTTGCGTTCAGGTTTAGCAAAAGCTCTAGAGAAAATCCCACGAGTGCAAGGTGCCGGTGGAGAAGTGCAATTAGGCCGAGATACGGTGGCCTGTTTAAATCTATCCGATAAACTTGCCCAGAAAAACAATGATCAGTTTATTTCTTCGGAGTTGTTTGTATTAGCTGCGCTTGAATCTAAAACGCGCTTTGCTGATCTGTTAGTTAGCTTGGGTGTGAATAAAGATAAACTGCAAACGGCCATTGAAACGGTGCGTGGCGGTCAAAATGTGAATGATCCCAACGCTGAAGATGTGCGTGAAGCGTTAGAAAAATACACCAGTGATCTGACTGAACGTGCCGAACAGGGCAAGCTAGATCCTGTGATTGGTCGGGATGATGAAATTCGCCGCACCATCCAAGTGTTACAACGCCGTACCAAAAACAATCCGGTGCTAATCGGTGAGCCTGGTGTGGGTAAAACTGCTATTGCTGAAGGACTTGCCCAACGGATTATTAATGGCGAAGTACCTGAAGGGTTAAAACATAAACGCGTATTGTCATTAGATATGGGCGCGTTGATTGCTGGTGCTAAATATCGTGGAGAGTTTGAAGAACGCCTTAAAGCGGTCTTAAACGAATTATCTAAAGAAGAAGGCAACGTCATTTTGTTCATCGACGAACTGCATACCATGGTTGGAGCAGGCAAAGGCGATGGCGCGATGGATGCGGGTAATATGCTTAAACCTGCATTAGCCCGCGGTGAATTGCACTGTGTTGGCGCGACCACTTTAGATGAATATCGTCAGTATATTGAAAAAGACGCAGCGCTGGAGCGTCGTTTCCAAAAAGTGTTGGTTGATCAACCTAGCGTCGAAGATACGATTGCGATATTACGCGGCCTCAAAGAACGTTATGAATTGCACCATGCGGTAGACATTACCGATCCTGCAATTGTGGCTGCGGCAAGTTTGTCACATCGTTATATTGCAGACCGACAATTACCTGACAAAGCGATTGATTTGATTGATGAAGCGGCGTCGAGTATTCGTATGCAGATTGATTCAAAGCCAGATGAAATGGATAAGCTCGACCGCCGGATTATTCAGTTAAAACTCGAAGAACAAGCATTGGCCAAAGAAACTGATGAGGCGAGTCTCAAACGCTTAGAAATCATTGAGGTAGAACGAGAAAAAGCCGAGCTGCGTTATAAAGAGCTAGAAACGATTTGGTTATCGGAAAAAGATGCAATGCAAGGTGCCCAAGGCATCAAAACACAACTTGAACAAGCTAAGATTGATTTGGAAATTGCGCGACGTGCAGGCGATCTCAACCGTATGTCAGAACTGCAATATGGTCGTATTCCAGAGCTAGAGCTACAGTTAGAAAAAGCCAATAGCGCAGAAGATTTTACCGCGCAACTAATAAAAAACAAAGTCACTGAAATTGAAATCGCAGATGTGTTATCCCGTTGGACGGGGATCCCAGTGTCTAAAATGCTGGAAGGTGAGCGCGATAAGCTGGTACGCATGGAAGAAGCGCTACACGACAGAGTCATCGGTCAAGATGAAGCGGTGACAAGTGTCGCAAATGCGATCCGTCGTTCGCGTGCGGGTCTGGCTGATCCTGCTAAACCGATTGGGTCGTTTTTGTTTTTAGGTCCTACTGGTGTGGGTAAAACAGAGCTGTGTAAATCGTTAGCTAATTTCTTATTTGACTCGCAAGATGCCATGGTGCGCATTGATATGTCTGAGTTTATGGAAAAACATTCGGTATCACGCTTAGTCGGCGCGCCTCCGGGTTATGTTGGTTATGAAGAAGGCGGATATTTGACTGAGGCTGTGCGTCGTAAGCCTTATTCAGTTATTTTGCTGGATGAAGTTGAAAAAGCACACCCTGATGTATTTAATATTTTGCTACAAGTCTTAGATGACGGGCGTTTAACCGATGGGCAAGGACGCACGGTAGATTTTAAAAATACCGTGATCATCATGACGTCTAACTTAGGCTCGGATATTATCCAAGAACAAGCCAAAGACAATGACTATGATGCAATGAAAAGCATGGTAATGGCGACGGTGGGAATGCATTTTAGACCTGAGTTTATTAACCGTGTGGATGATATTGTGGTGTTCCATCCTTTGGGCTTAGAAAACATCAAAGCGATTGCCAAGATCCAGTTACAGAGTTTACGCCAACGTCTATTAGAAAAAGGCTTTACATTAAGTATTTCTGGAGAGGCGTTGAATCAAATCGCCAGTGTTGGGTTTGATCCTGTCTATGGCGCGAGACCGCTAAAACGGGCTATCCAGCATGAACTGGAAAACCCATTAGCGACTAAGTTATTGAGCCTGAGTGACAAGCACTTAGATACCGTGCAAGTGGACGTCCTTGATGGGCGACTAACAATAGAGTTTACTAATAGCCCCGCGTAGTCACCTTGAGTCTAGACATTCAATATGTCTAGACTCTTATTTTGTTTAGACTATTATTTCGTTTAGACTTTCAATGCAGCGAGCAGGGCTTTGGCTTTTGCTTGCTGCTGAAAGTCTTCATGTTCATCAAACAGACGTTCGAGCTGTTTTTTCGCTTCATCAACACGCCCTAATTTATACAGTACATACGCTAGGTGATATTTAATACCTGGCTCGGTACTATCGAGTACATAGGCTTTACGAAACTGTCTAAGGGCATTGAGATAATCACTGCGCTGAAAATAAATCCAGCCCATGGTATCGATGATTTGCGCATCTTGTTGATTGATTTCAAATGCCATTTGTACGTATTTATCAGCTTCATCTAGATCCGTATCAACCAAAATATTCGCTAAATTATTATAAATTTGTTCGCGTTTAGCCACGTTTTCACTTTCGAGTAAACGGTTATAATGGCCCATTGCCAACTCTTTTTGATTAGTCTGGAGATAAAAGTCGGCTAACAAACGGCGCACAAATTGTTGCTCAGGTTGGGCTTTTAATAAGTTTTCAGCATGGATCGTAAACACATCTTCGTTAAGTCGTTTGGTAGTCAACTCATATAAGTAGGCACCAGCTTGATTGGGCAGACCATTGTTAAACAGCTCGACAAAAATATCAGCTGCTTGTTGGTACTGTGCTTGCGCACGATAGACTTCACCGATAATAAACATAGCTTGTAAGCGAAGGATCTTTTTTTCATCACGGCTAAATGCATTTAATACTACCGAGCGCGCTAAAGTGATCGCCTGATTGTACTGACGGTTTTTAAATAGAATGTCAGCTTGTAAAATACGCGCCTGCATATCCAATGTCATATCACCACGCAACATAGTTCGTGCACGCTTGATGTTTTCGTACGCGTCATCAAATAGTTGCGCTTCACTTTGTAATTGAGCTAATTGAACCAATCCAACCGGGTTGTCTTTGACGACGTTGGCTATTTTAGCAAATGAGGTCACAGCGTTTTCTAATTGATTGGATTTTAGGTATAGATTGGCTTGTGTTATTAAATACTGTGGATTCATGAAGGATGTCTTCATTAGCTTTTGGTTGATCCACAACGCATTTTCATAATCTTCTTTGAGTGAAAAAATCTCCATCATCATTTCCAGAATACTGATATTTTTGGGATTTTTTTCAAAGAGTGGGTTGATTAAGTCATATGCTTCTTCGAGCTTGTTCTGTGAAATTTTATTTTGTGCAATAAACTTAGCAACCTCCAAAGGAGAGTACGTTTCATTAATCGAATCTAGCATCACAATAGAATCATCAAAGCGATTTTGATAATACATGATTTGCGCTTGAAGAAAGCGCGCACTTGATAAATTAGGCTCGCGTTTTAGAACGGTTTGTACTTCATTAAACGCGTCTTCGAGTTTGCGTTCTTGTAATAATACCGTTGCATTGAGCAGGTGGATCTCACGCGGTAAATCGCCAATGACACCAGCTGCACGTTTAATTTCACTATCCATCACTTGGCGTGCACGAGAAGTCAGGCCGTTTTGCAATAGCAGCTCAATGTGCAGTTGTCTTAAGTAAGGATAATTGACGTTATTGAAGAATTCTTCAAACATGGTCAAGGCTTCACGGCTTTCGCCACGGTTATTTAGAGAACGCACTTCTAATAGGTTCAGGGTACTTTGGTCTTCCATAAAGACGCGTAATTCGCGGATAATAGATTCACATTTAAATCCACGATCAAGCTCAAAATATAGATTACACAGGGTAACGGTGAGCGGTAGCTCTTTCATTACCATCGCGTTATTAGCTTCTAATACGCGCACTGCATTAAGAAATTGTTCTAATTGAATATACGAATCGACCAATAATTTCAACGCGTTGATGTTGTTTGGTGCATTTTTTACATAGCGCTGTAAATCATTGGCAGCTTGTTCGTAGTTTTTCTGAAAGTAGGAGGCAAGGGCATTAATTAATGTAATATCGTTACGATTAACTCGAATATCCTCTGGTAACAAACTCAATGTTTGCGTTACTTCTTGGTAAAGTTTATTTGCCTGCTCATTATTTTCGTCATTGGTGAGCTGCGCATATAGGAGTTTAGTGAACGGATCGGGGGTTTCTTTCAACATGCGTTCAATTAAGGTTAACGCTTTTTTTTGCATACCTTTACGTAAGTAAGCACTTGCTAATGAGCGTTGAATTATCGGGCTGCCTGGACTTTTTGAGTATGCATATTCAAACGTTTTAATCGCCCCATCAACATTGTCTTGCAGTAATAAAAATGTGCCTTGAAGGTGTTGGGTCTTGGGATTGTTTGGGTCTAAAGCTAATGACTCTTGGATTAATGTAGCCGCTTTGCCCCACACATCGTTACTCATATACAGCGATGCCATTGAATTTAATAAACGTGTATTTTCTGGCTTTAATAGTTTGGCTTTTTGATAATGTGCAAATGCTAATTCTGTGTTGTCAGTATTGCTATAAGCACTAGCCTGGAGTAAATAGACTTCAAACTTGTTTTCACGAGAAAGATTTTGCAAGGATACGGTTGTCGCTTTTTTGAATTCTTGGACAAAAATATATGCGCGTATCAAAGGGACCAAAACAATATTAGGATCGGCACCAGCTAACAATGCTTCTTCAAATTCAGTGATAGCAGCTTCGGGTAGGTTATTGATTAAGAGTAATCTACCAATCAGAATTTTAGATGGTAAATGGTCAGGATCGATATCGAGCGCATTTTTGAGATGAATATAACTCGTTTCATATTCTTCTTGGTTAAAACTAACGACGGCTTCTTCATAATAGGCATATACCGTATCTGAATTATCTTGAGCCATTACTGTTGTTTGTAATGTACATGCAACAAATATTGCCGCACAAAATATTCCCTTAAACCCCATTTGTTACATCCTGTATCAAATTCTGACAAATTGTGTAAAAAAAAACGGCGCTGCTTCCAGCAACACCGTTTTTAGTGTCTCGCTATACTAGGTTATCCGCGGATCTTGCGGAAACTTAAGGCGACTATGCCTAATAATAAAACTGCAAGCGATGCTGGAGCTGGTACATCAGCATGTCCAGTTCGGAATACTAGGTTATCAATAGCACCAGAGCCAGGCATTCTGATCACTAAGCGGTCGATGCCAACAGCATTGAACGCAACGCGCTCGTAGCTTCCATCACCTGTTTGTGGGACGTTACCGAAAGATTTTTCAGTGTTGCCTTCATAGAAAGAAATTCTGTTTTTCCAGCTATTTGTACCTTCTTCAATATCAAAGAAGTCAATGCTAACGATATCCACTAATTGGTCGAAATCAAATTGGAAGAAACCAGCTGGTTGAGCCCCTTCATCATTTGGATTTTCACATTCAACGGCATCACAATGTTGTTTCCAATCTTCTTGAATAATCAAGATGTTATTTGGCTTGCTTGAACCTTGATAATCACCAATGTTAAGAGCTGTGTATTCAGTGCTATAATCATTATGTGGGTTATTAAACTCTAAATCATTGTCCCAGCTGTGTGAATTATTGGTATTAAACGCAACTTGGTTGTTTGCAATGTCATTAGAAGTACATTTATTGTTTTTCATTTGGTGCGTTGTTGCTGTTCCACGCCAGTTACAACCGGAAATAGTCACACCAAAATTAGTGAGGTACTCATTATCTATAATGCGCCCATCTGAGATGTTTGCACCGGTGTCCGTTTTGTCAAAATCAATGACGTTATATCCCGCAAATGCAGCAGGAGCAGCTAACGAAAGTGCACTAAATGTGGCTATGACTGTCACTGAACGTTTAAAAAAGTTCATAGGACTATCCTTATCTTAGTTTTAATTGAAGTATGTCACTGTTCAATCACGCATAATTAACCAGCTGTTCAAAAGGTAGCAAACATTGTTCCATAGTTTTAAAGTGATTAGTAATCAATGGGTTAACTGTTATCTTCGGGCTTATTGATCCGTTAAGTGTAAAAGAATCAGACATTTATCTTACAATTACCTAAACACAATATTA